>Ga0209083_1002660_pt1 | contig 16432 bp, 6 predicted proteins | sample AM7aDNAmetaG_FD_184132 | JGI IMG/M metagenome (GOLD analysis project Ga0209083, IMG submission 184132) | Freshwater microbial communities from Finland to study Microbial Dark Matter (Phase II) - AM7a DNA metaG (SPAdes) (version 3) | ecosystem: Environmental > Aquatic > Freshwater > Lake ...
TGAGGGCGGCGAAGAATAAGGGCGACGCCGCTCATGGCCGGCATGTGATAATAATAGAATGGCAACTCGGGCGCGGCCGCCGCCACGCTCGAACACCAGTCGATCACACCCTCCACCCCGGCCGGTTTGAAGAAACTCGGCGCGATGGCGGCCACGGCATCGGCTCCGATGGTTTGCGCGTGTCGCCCCACTCGTTGTGCGTCGCCCAGACTGTTGTGACCGATATGCACAAACAACTTCATCCCGCTTGGCAAGACGCGGCGCCACTCGGCCGCCAGTTGCTCGCGTTCGCCGGTGGTCAACGACGCCCCCTCGCCAGTGGTGCCGTTGACAAACACGCCCGCGACCCCCTGCCGGTGCAAATGCTCCGCCAGCGGCGCCACGACGGTGAGGTCGACGCTCCCATCCTCTAGGAATCCGGTCGGTGGCGCGGCAACCAATCCTTCAGTTTTTGTGATTTTCATAAGTGAATTCCAGTTCCGATCGTTCCCTGATTGCGCCGCGTTTAAACGGATTCATAAGGTTTCTCATTGATGGTCAGCAGCGGGATGCGGCTGACGTTTTCTTGTTGTGCCAAAAGTTTCTTTTCCACAAGTTTTCTCTGTTTTCCCTAATGGAACCGCAGTGCAAACAAATCCGCGTCTTTCATTACGAAGCGCAGTCGCACCAGCTGGCCGGCAAGGCGGCTCACGTCCGTTCCCTGTTTCCAGGCGACGCGACGCTCAATCTCGTCGCCGATGATCTCTGGACAATCCTCCAGCGTGAAGCCGGGAATCGGTTGACCCGCGGCATCCTGAAGTTCCACACGCACGAATCCCGGGGCGCTCGTGCGATAATTAATTTCCAGTTCCTTACCGGAGAAAATCACCGGCTTGGTCAACATCTCACCACCGCGCCACGGGGCGGTGACCGAGGCGAACCCGTCGGTGCGCAACAGCAGCCGTTCGATGTGCCAGGAGCTCTGCAGGTAGTGTCGGGAAACAAACATCATCATCCGGTCGGTCCCGCCGGGCAGGATGCCAGTCGCCGGATAATTCGTGCGCGACACCCAGTTCGACGCGCTAAGCCCGGGGCGGATGAACGTCTCCATGAAGGCGCGGTCGTAGATCGTCGAGCCGGCGCGACTGGTGAGCAGTACCCCGTCGGAACAATCGCGGGTCCAGTCCCATTTGAATGAGCCCATCGCGCTCACGAGTCCGACAGCTGCCCCTTGCGCCTCCGTGATCGCCCGGCGTCTTTCCATGAAGCGGGCGGCGGGCGCAACATACAGGTGCGGGGCGCGGAAATACGGCTGAGTGTTGTTGATGTAAAACTGCTCGCGCGGCGCGTCGCCATAAGTCATCGGAATGGACTCCGTCCAGTGCCGTAAATCCGGGGAGGTGGTCCGGGCAATTGACCGCCTGAACACACCCTTGGCCGGTTCATAAATGTCACAAAACCGGTAATAGAATACGTAGGCCTGTTCGGCTGCGCTCCAGAACATCGAGTTGCCACCGTCGAAACAATTGGGCAAATGGCTGACCAGATCCGGCTGTGGATCCAGTTTGTGAAATGTGAATCCGTCCGCCGAGCCATAAAAGACGACGCGCTTCGGTCCCGCCGGGTCATTTAACGCGGTCTGCTCGGCGCCGCTGAGCGATTCGATGACCTGCGCCTTGACGCGTTCGTCTTCCGGCACGCCGGGGCGGGTGTCAAGCCACGGCGCGCCGTTGTACTGGAAGACCGCCTTACCGGCATCGGTCGCGATGATGTTCGTCTCCCGGCAACCGGCGCTCGCCACAAGCCCCAGCGCCGGCTTGGTCCACGTAATGCCATCGTCGCTGACCGCGACACACAACACACCCCGGTCGTCGCCCGGGTTAACCGTCATGGCCCGGTAGTACAGGAGGGACCGGCCGCGGTGCGCCAAGACGCTGACGCCGAAATTGGCCGGCCCTTCCCACGGCCGGTCGAGTTTGATTGCCACCCCGCCCGACACTGGTTCGTGCAGCTTCAGGCAGGCGTTTGCCAACCGGTCGATCAGCCAGCCATCCACCATCAGTTCGCGGCGATTGCCAATATTATGTGTTGCGGTCATTCGATGTGTCTTCCTTTGGACCGGTCCGCTTTCCTTATTTTGGGTAATTGCCAGCGCGACCACACGAGCGAGCATTTCTTGTCACCCGACACTTTTTGGTAGCCGACCGTGAACAGCCTCCCATCGCCCAGCTCGACTGTTGATGGATAGCCGAGATCACCGTCCGGACCGTCGTCGCGAATAATCCAGTCGTGATCCCAGGTCGCTCCATCGTCGTCGCTGAAGGCAACGCGCTGGCCGAAGGGCGCCTGCCGGTACCCATAAGTCAAAACCAAGACACCGGCGGAATGGCGCAACAAATGCGGTGGCGAACCGTAGAAGCCGAGCGGCTTGGCCGTCGTCCAGGTCCGCCCGCCATCGACAGATTCAGTCTGCATCAGGCTAAACGATGGAATCCCAGCCCCCTTCAGCTCCTTGCCATTGTGATCCTCGATGCGAATCATCCCGAGCAGCCGGCCCGACGGCAATTCGACCACATGCGGTTCGTGGTAGTTGGCTGGATCGGTACCGGGGTGAACCGGTACCAGACCCAGCACTTGCCAGGTCTGACCGCCATCGCTGCTCCGGGCCGCGGTGATGCTGCCATGGGTCATGTCATCCCAAGCGCCGTAGGGCTTACCCAGATAGAGCAGATCCCCGTTGCGGAGGCAGAGCGGGCCGTGGGGCGCGGAGACCGGCACGCGGATCGGGGCGCTCCAGGTCAGCCCGCGATCTGCGCTTCGCCTGATCCACGAGCCGCTGGATTGCGCGGCAATCGCATCCGTGACCGTAGCCAGTTTCACCTGCCAGGAATCAACCTCGGCCGAGCCCAGCCAGTTGCGGACCCATGCCTGCGATTCCTGCGTCTTTAGATACGCACGTGTGTCCAAGGTAAACCAGGACACGAGCAGACCGCCACCGCCCAGATTGACGATCCCGGCGTCGCGGTCATCGAGTGGAGAGTCGTTGATCACACGCGGCGGCGACCAAGTGCGGCCAGCGTCGAGACTGGTGTTTAAGACAGTCTTCCCCCACGGGCAGATATGTTCCGAACGCAGCCCGGAGCTGGCGACCAGCAACGTGCCGTCGTCGAGCCGCGCCACGGTTGGCCAGCCGAAATAACCAAATCGTTCGTCGGACAATCGACAGACGATGCCGTGTTCTGCGTTGAGTTTATTTGTCATGGGAATTGGCCGGTGTCCCGGCAGTCGCCACATTGCTGCGGCTCGTCAGTCGGCTCGCTGACCTTCCGACTGAACGGTCTGAACCACCTGATTCCCAAGGATCATCTGCCCGGTTGGATTGAAATGCACTCCATCCCCGGCGAAGTACTCGGGATGATCAATCACACACCCGAACAGATCATTGATCGGCAACTTGCGTTGGCTGGCGAGCGCATGCGCGAGTCGATTTCGTTCGCGGACCCGGTCGGTTTTCGGATCCAGAACTTTCAGGTCATCCCCCTGGCGCACGGGAGTTGAGCTGGCCCAAATCAACCGGCTGTGCGGGCTGCGTTCCGTGATGAAATCAAAGGCCCGGCCCAGCCCCTGGGCATAAGCGGTTTCAGCGTAATCCCAGCCGTGCAAACCGTTGTTGAAATGGATCATCGCAAACCGGTAGTCGTCGATCAGCAACGCCAGCTCCTTCGCGAATACCGAATCGCAGACGCAAGTGGAAGTCGTCAGGCGGGCACAAAGGAATTGCCCGGTGAGCTGCTTTTCAACCGGGTCAAAATAACCGCGGGTGATGGAATCCCCAACCAGCAGCAAGCGCGGTAGTGAAGCCGCAGTCGCACCCGTCACCCAGATATCACGCCATTCGATTTGTTCACGTTTAATCATAAAGCAAGGGATTCACTCCACTTTTTCTTTGTTGCATTACTGGAACTGCAGTGCAAACAAATCCGCGTCTTTCATTACGAAACGCAGTCGCACCGGCTGGCCGCCTAGGCGGCTCACGTCCGGTCCCTGTTTCCACGCCACCCGGCGCGCGATCTCGTCGCCGATGATCTCCGGACAATCGTCCAGCGTATAGCCGGGGATCGGTTGACCACCGGCATCCTGAATTTCCACGCGCACGAATCCCGGGGCGCTCGTGCGATAATTGATCGCCAGTTCCTTACCGGAGAAGATAAGCGGCTTGGTCAGCATTTCACCCCCGCGCCACGGGGCGGTAACCGAGGCGAACCCGTCGGTGCGCAACAGCAACCGTTCGATGTGCCAGGAATTCTGCATGTAATGACGGGAAACAAACAGCATCATTCGGTCGACACCGCAGGGCAGGATGCCAGTCGCCGGATAATTCGTGCGCGACACCCAGTTCGAAGCACCGAGTCCGGGACGAATAAATGTTTCCATGAATGTGCGGTCGAACCAGGTTGACCCGGCGCGGCTGGTGAGCAGCACGGCGTCAGAACAATCGTTAAAATAATGGTGCTGGGGCTCGATCGTTGCCAAGCCGATGGCTGCCGCCTGTTCCGCCGTGATCGCCCGGCGCCCTTCCATGAAGCGGGCAGCCGGTGCCACATACAGGTGCGGGGCGCGGAAATATGGCTGGGTATTGTTAATGTAAAACTGCTCGCGCGGCGTGTCGCCGTAGGTCATCGGAACGGACTCAGTCCAGTGCCGTAAATCCGGAGAGGTGGTCCGGGCGATTGAGCGCCCTTGGTCGAAGATCCGGTAATAGAATACATACTGCTGTTCGGTTGCACTCCAGAACATCGTATTGCCACCGTCGAAACAGCCGTGCAGATGGCTGACCAGATCCGGCTGTGGCACCAGCTTATGGAAGGTGAACCCGTCCGCCGAACCGTAAAAGACAACGCGCTTCGGTCCCACCGGGTCATTGATAGCAGTTTGCTCCTCACCGCTAACCGGTTGGATGACCTGCGCCTTGATCCGTTCGTCTTCCGGCACGCCGGGCCGGGTGTCAAGCCACGGTCCGCCGTTATACTGGAAGACCGCCTTGCCATCATCGGTTGCGATGATGTTCGTCTCCCGACAATCGGCGCTCGCCACAAGCCCCAGCGCCGGCTTGGTCCACGTAATGCCATCGTCGCTGACCGCGACACACAACACACCCCGGTCGTCCCCCCGATTGACCGTCATGGCGCGGTAGTACAGGAGGTACCGGCCGCGGTGTGCGAAAACGCTGACGCCGAAATTGGCCGGCCCTTCCCACGGCCGGTCGAGTTTGATTGCCACACCACCCGAAACCGGCTCGTGCAGGCGCAAGCTGGTCTGATCGAGCCGGTCGATGAGGAAATGGTCGACGAATAATTCCCGGCGTGAGCCGATATTGATCATGGTCATTGCATTCATGGTTGGGATGGACTGGATTTAGGGGTAACCGGCCCAACCTGTAAAGCCGGGACTTACTCGTAGCGTAAGCTCCGCCAGGAGTCGCGAGTCCCTCTCGGACTTCTTTCGTCGCGATTACACTCACATAATGCCTGATTTCATTGGCTAATCAAGCATAATCGCTTCTACTCGACTATACCCTTTTTAACTCTTTTTGGTGTCCGTTTTGGTGTCCACCTCATCCTTGAAGCCGACTCGCCTTTGAACCATCAACCGCGATGCCTCCGGCGGCGATGGGAAAACAGGGCCAGGAGCACCTCCCCAGTTTTCCCCCTCGACCCCCTTTCCCCCAACCCTCGCGCCTACTCAGATGGCCAGCGTGGGCTGCACGCGCTGGGACTATGCTCCACCGTTAACAGCGTGTTCCGCTCCGCCCCGCGCCTTCCGCCCACGCTGGCCAACTGAGCTTCACGGCGCGACCAAGGAAACACACGGGCGGCTGCCGCCCCAGTTTTTCCCTGGACTCTTTTCCCCCACCCGGGATTTTGGACGCAAATGCTCGCCCTGGACTACGCGACCGGTGCTACACACCAGCACCAATCGCTCCGCCAGGCCGAGCAATTGCGCCATTTCGACGGATGGTTTTCCGACGAAACCACCAAAACCAAGAATAGTTTGACAGCCACGCGGGCATTGGGTTATTGGAACCGACAGTTACCTTTTATGGAGAAGTTCAGGCAATCACGATGTTGCCAAGTTGTGTCGATTCTGTCTGGTCCGTCTGCTCAGGTGGAGTGTCCCCACGACAAGGATTGCGTTTGGCTTTTTTCTCCCCCTTCTAACCTTCTGTGCGGAGCATCATTGAACCGTCTCATTCCAGGGTGAATCTCATGAATCATCGACAGAGTCTAAACCGGCTGATTGTCTTGGCGGGGTTGGTCGTCGGGTTGGGGACAGGCCTGCCATCGGCCCACGCGGCCAGCTACACGTGGACAAACACCGCCAACACCGCGAACGATTTCTGGACCAACGGGGTCAACTGGGGGACGCAGACCACGAACTCACCCGGCAGCGCCCCGGGCAGCAGCGCGTACTTGACCAACCAGCTCAGCGGTACCTCCACCAACATTCTCGACACCGCATTGGCCAACTCGGTCAACCTCCTCGCGATCTCGAATGCCCTGGGCGAAGTGTGGCTGGTGGTCACCAACAATGGCAGCGGCCTGACCAACTCCATCTTCAAACTCGGCAGTGGCGGTCGGGTGGAGATCAATAACGGCGGCGTGATTGCCGGGATTACCAATTTTACATGGGGCGGCACCAACGGTGCAATTATCCTGAATGCCGGCGGCAAACTGTTCACGGCCACCGGTATCACGATTGATTCCACCACCACCGGACTGGTCAGCAGCCTCAGTGCAGCCGGCCAGGGCGGCGTGTGGAACTTGAATTCCAATGCCTTGACGGTCGGTTCCGCCCAATCGTTCAACTCGGTCACGATTAACAACGCCACTCTCACCAATGTTGGCACGGTCACGATTGGCGCCGGTGCCAACAGCACCGGCAACAGTCTCACTCTCAGCAATGGCGCCAGTTTCTTCAGTGGCAACGTCACGATCGGCAATGCCAGCGGTGCCAGCAATAATGCGCTCAACATCGGAGGCCTCGGGGCCGCGAGCACCGCCGGCATCGGCAATGTCTATGTGGGTGGCGCCAGCGCGGGGCCGAACGCCAATACCCTGACTGTCACCAACGCCACCGTGACGAGCAAGTCGCTCTACATCGGTTTTGGTGGCGGGAACAGCAACACGGTCACGGTGCTGGCCAACACCCTTTGGAATGCCGGGGGAGTCGGCTGGCTGGCCATGAGCACCGTCGGGGACACGCTGACGGTCAACGGGGGCGTGCTGACTAATTTCACCCGGTTCTACATCAATGGGGCCAACGACACGGTCACACTGACCAATGGCGCCCAGCTTTTCAACGTGACCGGCACCACCTTTCCCAATCGGCTCGGGGAAAGCGCCACCAGCAGCAGTAACACCGTCAACGTGCTGGCGGGCAGCCTGTGGGCCGACACGACCGGACAGGGATTGACCATTAGCCCGATCGTCGGGGAAGTCAGCAACCTGGTCCTGGTCAACGGCGGCACATACAGCAATGTCAGTTCGGTGACGATCGGCGGCAGCACCAGCGGCCTGATCGTGACCAACGGGCGCGCCGTGGTGCATGGCCTGCAAGACGCCGGCGCGAATGATTTTATCACGATTCTGTCGAACGGAACCCTGGCCGCGACCATTGCCTCTTCCGCAATCAGTTTGAACGGTGGGGGCACGATGACCGTTGATGGCGGTACGGTGACCGGGTTTGGCAACGGCGTGTCCTTGGGCGGCACCGGCAACAACCTGCTGGTGACCAATGGCGGGCAACTGCTGCTGCCGGGTGGCGGCGTTACTCTCAGCGGAGTCAGCAACACGATGAATTTTGCCAACGCCACAATTGCCAGTGGGAACCTGAGTATCAGCGGCACCAACAACAGCCTGGGCGTGACCGGCACGACAACCTGGAACGGCAATGCCAGCCAGTTCTTCATCGGCACGGATTCCACCACCCCGGGCAATCGCTTGACGATCAGTGGCGCGACGGTCACGAATTTTAACCGGTTCCTGCTGCGCGGCGTCAACAACACCGTCACGCTGACCAACACCGGCCAGTTGTTCATTAACTGGGGCGGCACCGCGGGCGGGATTGGTCTGGGCGCAACCGACAGCAGCAATACTTTGCGCGTGCTGGCCGGCGGCAACTACAGCGACGGGAATAATTTCACCATCAGCGGTGGCGGCGGAGTGAGCAACCTGGTGCTGGTCAGCGGCGGCACGTTCACCAACACTGGAACTCTGGGCATCAATGGCGCGGCCAGCGGTCTGCTGGTGACCAACGGCAAGGTGTTTGTCAAGGCGCTGACCCTCGCGGGCGCGACCACCGATTTCATCACGGTTCTCGCCAATGCCACTCTGGCCGCCAGTTCGTCCGCGTTCAACACTTTCACAATCGGCGGCGGTGTCCTGACAATCAATGGCGGGACGCTGACCGGGTTTAGCAGCGGCGGGACGGTGACCGGGACCGGGAACAGTCTGCAGGTGATCAATGGCGGGCAATTGCTGGGCAACGGTGGCCTGCTGGTGACCGGTCTCAGCAACACCGTCACGGTCGCCAACGCGACGGTCACAGGTGGCAGCTTGACTGTGGGCGGCACCGGTAATCTCGTCAGTGTCCTGACCGGCGGTACGTGGAGCGTGCAGGGTAGCTCGCTCACGGTCGGCAGCGGGGCGGCCACTGGCAATGTGCTTCTCATTGATGGCGGCAATGTCGTGGGAGTTAGTCAGTTGACCGTTGGCACCACAACGAACTCCGTCGGGAATTCGGTTTTGGTCCGGAATGGCGGGCTGCTGGAGGCCAATGTTTTGAGTAATCTTGTCGGTGGCACGGGCAACACGATCAGTAACGTCGGCGGAATCTACCAATTCACCACGAATGCCCCCGGCATTGCGCCCAATGGCACCGGCAACATCGCCATCAACAATGGCACGATCAGCTTCCGCGCCATTACCAACGCCAATATTTACGGCAACTGGGGCGGGGCCACCGGCAGTCAATTAACGAACATGGCGTTTGCCGGTGCCAACACTTTCATGCTCAATGCCGCCAGCAACACGGCCTCGGGCGTGAGCCAAACCTACACGTTCGACACCGGTCGGGGTGCAACCAATTACGTCAATCTGGCCTTGGTGAATGGCCAGACCGTGTACCGCAACGGGGATGTCACCATCGGGACCGGTGGCTCGATGTTGGTGTCCAATACCAGTGCGACCCTGACCGGATTGGTCACCAACAATGGCACGGCCGGTGTGGTCAATAGCTCTGCCAGTTTCAACAAGGGCTTGGTCAACGCCGGCACGGTGGCGATCCAAAACGCGACCATCAGCGGCGGGATTACAAATCTAATTGGCGGCACCATCCAGGGCAGCGGCACAATGACTGGTGGGAATCTCTTTAACGCCGGCACTCTGAGCTTGGCCGGTGGGCAGACCCTGACCCTGAACAATCTGACGTTGACCAGCACGGCCAATTCGGTGTTGCTGGGCAACGGGGGCACGATTGTCTTCAACGCCGCGAGTTTCTACAACAACAGCACGAATAACCTGACCTGGAATCTTGGCAACGGCAGCACCCTGGTCTTCTCCAATGGCGTGGCGGTCTTGAGCGCGGCCAGCGCGGATTTGGGAGCGAACTTCGCCAGCACGAACAAGAATTTCTTCGTGGCCAACCTGAACTTGACCGGCGGCGTGCAACTCAATCTGGCCACCAACACGGCCGGACACGCCGCGCTCTATGTCGGCGCGCTGACGCTGGCCAGCGGCACCACGCTGAATCTGGACGGACTGGATGTTTACTACAGCACGTTGATCACGAATGGCGCGACCGTGAATCTTGGCGGGGGTGAGTTGGTGGAGTTGGGTGAACTGCCGCCCCAACTGCTGGGCTGGTGGCAGTTCGATGAAGGCGACGGAACCAACGCCTTTGATTCGTCCGGTAACGATCTCACGGGCGTATTGGAGGGCGAGGCTCCCGCCGAGCCGCTTCCCGTGTGGACAAGCGGCCTAAGATCCAATGCCTTGCAGTTTGACGGCGTGCAGAATGACGTGCGCGTGGCAAATGCCGCTGTTCTGAATCCGGCCCATGCCCTGACTTTGGCCGTGTGGGTGCAGGCCGCTACCAATGTTACCGGGGTCGTGATCGGCAAATGGGCGGCGGACGATTCCGACGGCAGCTATCGGTTGTCGCTGACCAACGGCCAGGTGATGCTGGAAATGATGCTGAGTGGCAGCTACACCGTGCTCGTCGGACATGCTTCCAGCTTGTCCAATACCAACTGGCACCAAGTCGCCGGCACCTACGACGGCACGCAGATGGTGGCGTATCTCGATGGAGTGGCGGCGGGCAGTATGGTCGCAAGCGGTGCGATTCATGTGCTGACTGAGCCGGTGCGGATCGGTCAGTTACCGGCCACGCTGGACGACGTCCGCCTGTACAACTACGCGCTGCGCACGAATGAGATTACAACGCTCTACAATGTCGACACCGATGGCGATGAGATGCCAGATTGGTGGGAACTGGCCAATGGCTTGAATCCGAACGATTCATCCGATGCCAGCTTGACGAGTACAAATCCGCTGGCGCACGAGTTGACGAATTTGCAGGTGTTCCAAAACCCCAGCGTGTTGATTGCCGATAACTACAGCACCCTGAACGACGGAATCCCGGACTGGTGGAAGGTTACAGCGGGATTGTCGCTGACTGATACCAACGCGGCCAATGCGGTGAACTCGAATCCTTGGGCGCACGGCCTGAGTAATCTCGAAGTCTACCAGAACCCCAGTGTTTTGATTGCGGACAACTACAGCACACTGGGGGATGGAATTCCGGATTGGTGGAAGATTACCTATGGATTGAGTCTGACAGATTGGTGGGTGGCCTATTCATCGAACATTAACCCGCGGGCGCATTGGCTCTCGAATCTCCAAGTTTATCAGAATCCCAGTGTCTTGATCGCGGACAACTACAGCACGCTGAACGACGGAATCCCGGATTGGTGGAAAGTGACCTATTGGTTCAGCCTGACGGACCCAACAGTGGCAGGCAGCGATCCGGATCAGGACGGATTGACCAACTTGCAGGAATATCAGTTGGGAACGAGTCCCATCAATGCCGACACGGACTGGGATGGGATGTCCGATGGCTGGGAGGTCGCCCACGGGCTCAATCCATTGAGTGGGGTGGATGCCTATCAGGTGAGCACGAATGCGTGGGCGCACGGGCTGTTGAATGTGCAGGTGGCTTTCTATCCGAGCGTGTTGATCTCGAATAATTACAGCACCCTGAACGATGGGATTCCCGATTGGTGGAAGGTGAAATACTTCTCAAGTAACTGGTACTGGTACGGGGCTGATCCAAACCTGCTCACGGATACCACTTTGGCAGGCGCGGACCCGGATGGGGATGGGTTGACCAACTTGCAGGAATATCAGCACGGAACCGATCCGTTGAATGCGGATACGGACGGGGATGGGATGTCCGATGGCTGGGAAGTGGCGCACGGGTTGAATCCATTAAATCCTGCCGATGCGAATCAACCGTGTACCAACGCCTGGGCGCATGGGCTCGCGAATCTGCAAGTATCCCAAAACCCGAGCGTGCTGATCGCGGAAAACTACAGCACGGTGGGCGATGGGATTCCCGACTGGTGGAAGGTAACCTACGGCTTCAGCCTAACGGACACGACAGTTGCCGGCAGTGATCCGGATGACGATGGCTTTACTAATCTGCAGGAGTATCATTTCGGCACAGACCCGACTGATGCCGATCGTTACCCGACGAATCTGCCGCCGAACCTGGTGGCGTGGTGGAAGCTGGACGAGGGGGCCGGCACCAATGCTTTTGATTCCTCCGGTAACGACCTCACTGGCGTATTGGAGGGCGAGGCTCCCGCCGAGCCGCTTCCCGTCTGGACGAGCGGCATCTGTTCCAATGCTTTGGCGTTTGACGGCATTCAGAATGCCGTGAGCGTGCCGGATACGGCCATCCTGACGCCAACCACGGCACTGTCGTTGGTTGCCTGGGTGCAGTCGGCCACAAATGTGACCGGTGTTGTGATCAGCAAATGGGCAGAAGATGATTCCGACGGCAGTTATCGGTTATCCATTACCAACGGCCAGGTGATGCTGGAAATGATGCTCGGTGGCAGTTACACGGCTGTGGTCGGTCAAGCACTCAGCCTTGCGGACACGAACTGGCACTCGGTGGCAGGTGTTTACGACGGTACGCAGATGATGGTGTACTTGGATGGATTAATCTCTGGCAGCGTGACGGCAACCGGGACCGTGGATGTGATCATGGAGCCGGTGGTAATCGGCCAGATGGCAGGCCTGCTGGATGATGTGCGGCTCTACAGTCGGGCGGTTTCAAACGCCGAATTGAATGCAATCTACAATTACAGCACGGTTAACGACGGAATACCGGATTGGTGGAAGCTCGAGTACGGCATCAGTCTGACCGATGCCACGGTTGCCGCTCAGACCAACGCGAATCCCTGGGCGCATGGCCTGACGAATCTCGAAGTCTATCAGAATCCGACTGTTTTGCTCGCCGATAACTACAGCACCCTGGGGGATGGGATTCCGGATTGGTGGGATGTCGTGTATGGATTTGGTGTCACCGACCCAACAGTTCCGAGTAGCGATCCGGACATGGATGGGTTGACGGATATGCAGGAGTACCAGCTCGGAACCAACCCACAAGTGTCCGATTTACCGGTCATCACGGCCACGATCAGCCCAACTCCAAACGCCGCCGGATGGAATCACACCGACGTCGTCGTCTCCTTCAGTGCCACCGGTACATTTGGCATTGCCAGTCTCACATCCCCCACCACCGTGACCAACGAGGGGGCCAATCAAACGGTCATGGGAATTGCGATTGATAATCGCGGCAACTTGGTAACGAATGCGGTGTCGGTGAACATCGACAAGACCGCGCCAGTAGTGACGCTTGATCCCGGTGACGGACAGACGCTGGATCGCAGCCATTCATTGCTATTGATCAACTATTCCGATTCCGGTAGTTGGACAGGCGTCCCGCCTGTCGCCGTCTCCGGCATTGATTTGTCCGCGTTGCAGATTACGCTGGATGGCGTGGATGTGACAGCGAACTTTTACCAGTATCCGGCCGGCGCGGCTTCGGATGGGGTTGAAATCCCCGCCGGCCAGCACACTTGGAATGTGCGCATTGCGGACTTGGCTGGCAATCTGGCATCCAACATGGTGACCTTTACGGCGACGGGAACGACCAACGCGAACGCTCCGGTCATCTCGGACTTGAATTTGGGTACGGACGGAGTGACGGTGTTGCCGGCCTCGTCGGAAGTGTGGGTACAAGGCAAGGTGACTGGGATCGGCACGACGGTCGCAGCCTCGATCAACGGTGGGGAACCAATCTTGATGAATCGGCGGGAGGAAGACTTTGGCTATTTGTTGCCGTTGGAAGCCGGAACGAATGTGATTGTGTTGGTGGCCACGGCTGCTGCTCAACCCGAACAGCAATCACGGCGCCGGCGGCTAGACAACAACGACCAACAATCGGCCAAAAGTTCGAAAATGGTGCGGGCGGTGCGCAGCCAGATGCAAGTGTGGGGAATCACGCCGGAGATGGGAACGTTCTGCGATGGTCATCCGCAGACGGTCGCCGGATATATGGACGCGACGTTTGAAGGTGTGGCGATTACCAATGCAACGATCAACGGTCAAGATGCCGGGCTGGGGGGGCGGAATGATGGTGCCGGCCCTTACTACGGCTTTCGAGCCACCGTGACCTGTTCGAATAAATCGGCGATGACGTTGTCCATGACACTTTTCTTGGCCAACGGCCAACAGATCCCCATCCCATTCTGGTACCTCGAAGGCTACCAGATTGCGAGTAAGCTGACCCATTATCAATCAACGGCTGGGGATTGCTACGGTCGCCCGGCGGGCTTTTATTGGGCCGACTTTGCATCCCCGACGCCCCCGACAACCGCCTGGACGATCACGGGATTGGCGAAGGAAGACTGGCAGGAGAATTTCTGGGCACCCAGTACGTTGACCGAGACGAATTATTATGCGGACGACCAATATTATGGGCCGACAACCAACCAGGTGGCCCTGCCCAGCTTGGACAGCGTACCCAGTTGGTATGGTTTCGAGCAAGCGGGGCAGTGTAGTTGGAGTGGTGGCTGGTACTGGCTTTATACCTCGACCCACAACGCGACGCACGCAGCATTTCCATCGGCAGATTTGCGGTTTGGATCTGTCCAGGTGGACAGCGAAACTGACGAGTCCTACACACCTGGTTGTTCCGCTGGCCCCGGCGCATTGCTGGATGACAAGCAGCACAATTTACAGTGGGTTAATGATCAGGGGGTGATGGTGGTGAACTGGCCGCTGCACTATCCGACAAACCAGCAAGTCTTGTTGACATTCGAGAAAGTGGAGTACACGCGGGTGAACGGGGAAGCCTACGACCCGACGCAGGTGCTGTACCACGGCCAGCCGCCCGATTTGATCGAGACGAACTATTGTGGGATCGACTATCACCCGTGCTTCAACCTGAGCTATATCGTGGCCGAGAGCGGAAGCAGTTTCACGCTGGGTCCTGATGCGTTTACGTGGCCAAACTCGACCATTGATACAGGCGGCACCGGGGCGGATGCGAATGGCTGTTGGACCAGCACCAGCACCACCTCCGGCTCAGCCCACCACTTGGGATTTCGGGGATTTCATAATCAGGCGTTTAATTTAAAGATCATCTATCCAAAAGGATCAGCAGACGTTAAAGACAATCTGCCTAATAGTTGGCGAGCACCACAATATTACTACGATTTTCAAGCCGTCACGAAAAACACGCCAAATTCAAACGCCGTGTGGATTCAAGGGCAAGTTGATGCACCCGGCACCTACCAATGGACGCTCTCCGACGGGGGTACACTTTCATTTGGAACCACTCTCAACCCCACCCACAACCCACCAGATAATATTACCAGTGACGTTATTGGAACGCTCACGTTCAAGGAGATCAGGGGTGATAAGAATGCCCAGACACAAAAGAAAATCAAAGTTTATCGTGACCATTTGGCAAGGGATATGGATAATTTCCTCGACGGCATGACATGTAAAGAGGGGGATTGGATAACGGAATTTGGAACGATACACATGAACCATAACTGGAACTGTCACGGTTCAGTGCAACACGCCCTCGATGGAAATGGTAATGGATATAGGGAGGATTCCCCACCAGAAGAGATAGTAATGACTTGGTCAAATCAATGGTTCAATTATTCATCTGGTCATTTTGGGGACAAAGCAATTAAGGCCATAAATGGTCTTAACCGGGGAGACGTAGTTGTTTATTATGGCCCCTCCCCGTGGCTTGTCGGCAATCGCTATCTCCATTCTGCGACATCCATTGGCGGACCGATGACTTGGGGGGCGCGTAATGCGAAGCGCACCAAGCAAGAAACGCTCCAATTTGCAAAACGCACCGTCTACGAAGTGATTTCAGACTATTATGAATATGTTGATTCGAACGTACTACTTATAATTTATTACAAGCCTCGTTAAGAAGTGAAGGCTATGAGAAATACGAAATCATTTATCGTTTTCATACTCATTCTGGCAGTGGTGGCTATCGCTGGATTCGTCATGGTAAGGAATCAACTATTAGTTTCTCAACCGGAGTTACAGCAAAAGCCAGCAACGAAGGTCGGCTCAAGCGGTCAAACAACGAATCGAAATCCAGCTACACCCTCCTCACGCCCGCTCTACGGTAAAACGTCACTCAGCGAAGAGGAAAAGCGAATTCTTTGCAAGCCATTTGAGGATCTGTACGTAAATGTGAAAACCGATAGAGGTGCGGGCAAGTTTATCGATGAACGGAAGACAGTCCCAAAAGCTTATAAGGTTGGAATGATCTGCTTAAAGCATCGATTAACACGTACTGAAGTCATGGAGTTGATTTCAACGCCACCAGCCGAGACTAGTATTGTTTCTACTAATCTCATGGATGTAGACTATCAAATCGGTGGTTGTAAGCGGCTCATATTCAAATTCGATGAAAAAGGAAATATAAAGAGCGTTGAGGGTGATGGAGTTCATTCATTGTATGAGTTTCCACCACTCGAAGCAGTGACAAGTGACACATCGATTGAGCCTCCTGAGCCTCTTCCGAGGTCTGCCATATATCGTATTATTGATGAAAAGGTCAGAGCTGACATATTGAAGCAGTCAACTCCTCCATAAGGACTCGTCAATAAATAAGGTAGACAATATCGGGAATTCGGATATGTTTCTGTGTGCTGCTTGGGGTCACGTCTTAACATTTAACAATTGCCGTTGCGCCATCGCAATCTGCGTGCGGAGTCCGGCATCCTTCGTCGCGCGCGCCGCCACCCGCTCGACGGCCAGGGCAATGGTTGCCTCATTCGGCA
>Ga0209083_1002662_pt1 | contig 16426 bp, 10 predicted proteins | sample AM7aDNAmetaG_FD_184132 | JGI IMG/M metagenome (GOLD analysis project Ga0209083, IMG submission 184132) | Freshwater microbial communities from Finland to study Microbial Dark Matter (Phase II) - AM7a DNA metaG (SPAdes) (version 3) | ecosystem: Environmental > Aquatic > Freshwater > Lake ...
ATCATTGATGCTGCAGGCCCTCTTGAAACCTGAACTGAATTTCCTTCCAGAGTTTTAATGGTGTCTTTCCCTCTGAACGTTTGCGGCGTTCCGTTAATAATAAGGACAACAGCCACTATCAGCGATAAAGGCAACAGTATACGGGTGCAGCTCTTTACAAAATAATGATAAAAGTTACCCAGTTTCTCCGTAGTTTTTTCTTTGAAAGCATTAAAAATAACAACAAGAGCAGCCATACCTGTCGCAGCGGAAACGAACTGAAGAAAAGTAAATACGGCGACCTGCGACAAATATGATGCTCCTGTTTCTCCGGAATAATCCTGAAGGTTGCAATTCACAATAAAACTTATCGCGGTATTGAAAGCCAGGTCAGGTGACATGGATGGATTGTGATCCGGGTTCAGAAAATGAAACCGCTGTGTAATGAGCATTAAAAATGCGTACACAAACCATATAGAATTGATGACCAGCAATGAAACCAGATGCTGCTTCCAATTCATCTCCTTTTTTTCATCAATCCCGGAAAAACGAAAGATCAATTTTTCAAGTGGCCGCATGAAATCAAGCATTGTCTTTTCTCCCTGATAAACTCTGGCAATATATCTTCCTAAAGGGTACGCCAGCAGAACCGGCAACAGAAATATAAATGCTATTTCAATATTTTCTTTCATAATAACCTGTGCTATGCACTAAAACCTTTCAGGATTCTTTAATACAATAAACAGATATCCGAAAAGAATTACTGATATGATAAATAATACAATCATCATTTTGCTATATATTTTCAAAAAAACCGATTGATTTATAAAATAGGGCAAAACAGGCCAGTCCTGTTAAAATGAGTATTATAGCGACAACTATTTCCATAACCATAATTTGCATGTAGTATTCCAAAGGCATGCCAATCGCTTCCAATAGCTGTTTATCAATGTCATAACTAATTCGAAACAGAAAAACCCCTTTCAAAACAGAAGGGGGTATAATAAAATAGAAGGATTAGATTTACCCGGGTGGAAAACTTATTTGATGAGTGAAACTAAAAAAACTGTATTCCGATTCTTACATTGACATATAACGGTTGCGGTCTGGGTTATTCTTCTTTAATTATTTTTCTTACCTCAACTGTCTTGCCATTTATAATCTTTACAAAATACAATCCACTTGTCAAATTTCTTATGTCTACAATTTGTCTGTTATTTATGATTATTCCTTTCTTGATTATGTGTCCATTTAAGTCAATAATCTCAAATTGTATATTTCTAATTTCAGAATTATATGATAATATAATAAAGTCGGATGAAGGGATTGGAGTAATAAAAAAATTATCATTTTCCCGGGTTGTATTCGCATTAATGTATGTTGCAGTATTAATATTTAAACTATCAATCTCTTTGCAACCATAATTGTCAGTTATTGTAACATAGTATTCTCCAACGCTTAAATTTGTTCTTATACTATCAGTATTTCCATCGTTCCATTGATAAGTGAATGGGGCATTGCCTCCATTAATACAGATAGCAGCACTTCCATCATTGGCCTGGTAATTACTGACATCAGTATGTTTTATCTTATAGTTAAAACATAGTACAGGAGTAATAGCATTATTTGAATACATCGTAATATATACAGGATAATTCCAAAAGCAAAAACTAAAGTTTATAAATTTCCCTATTCTATTTCCACTTATTTGTACAAAAAATCGATCAGGCTGATATATATCATAAAAAGCTTCTTGTCTAAAACTATTATAACCATTACCTATAAAAGTAAAACATTTATACGGTCGCAATGCCGAACAATTGTCTCCTATCCAGAAGCTCACATGAGTGGTGTCTGAGCTATAAAATAAATATTCAAAATGTGCTGAAGCATTGATTTCATACCAAACATCATTTGCAGGAACAGCAATCTGTGGTGTATATCCATCGCATGGATCCGGATTTGCCGGATATGGATAATTTGGGATACTATTATTGTTAGATGACTGAATAGTTGTGTCTGCTATCATTCCATTTAAACATGATCCATAGGGATTATAAGTAATATTTAATAGTTGAGCATGTTGACAATCATCATTAGGTACCTGCGCATTTACATTATTTAAAACCAATAATGAAATTAATAAGAAAAAACATTTTTTCATTTTCACCTACTTATCATTAAAATTATACTGTCAGTTTAGCCCCCATAAAGCTCTGCCTATAAAACCATGTGCTGTTATACCCTTTGTTAAGAAGAAACACCCCATCAGCATTGTTTTTGCAAGGCCTGTTGTACAATTTATACACCATCCTGCAAATCGAAATCGTCCGTAGGTTCACCGATATTCTGCAAACTTTTTAATATTACTCATTTATAAATCTGCTTAATTATCCTCAGTATCTGATTTCTCTCATCTTTAGCAATTTCCAAATTAAAAACATTGTAAATATATAAAACTTTTCAATCTGTTTTATATTTTTAATATTTTCAATTGTATGCGCTCCCTCCGGCTGAACGCTCCTTCCTGAAGCGGGATTTTGCCGCTCCCAAAAAGGGTATTTGTCATCAACCTCCATAACTTTACAGTCTCATCTTTGAATGAGGTTCACTTGCCTTTGAATGGTACTCACCCACCTTTGAATGTCCTTCACTGTCCATCGGGGATGTTAAACTTCTCTATGCACAGGTCAAAAAGGTCTTCGCACAAGTTAAAATGCTCTCCGCATGAGGCTAAATGATCTTTGCAAAGGATGAAATGATCTTTGCTATTGCCGTTCTTTTGCTTGATTAAAAGAAGAACATTATTGCAGAGTAGTACTGAAAACATCTTTCTGATTGAGTCCAAATCATATAAGGATAAAACTGATGTTTTCAGCAAAGGATTTCATCCCCTCTGTAATTGTTCTATTCATTTTCGGATTCACGCCTGCGCCGGCCCGCTTTTCGTTTCAGGCTGCTTTTTTTTATTAAACCATCTTAATTTATAAAAAAAGACAATCCAATGGTTGATCATAATAAATATGGTTTTATGCAGGCGGGCCCGAAAATCCGGCGGTGACAGGGAGTGACCTGCGGGAAGGTTCGGTTTGGATTTTCTTGATTTTTTGGTTACTTTTTTATCAAGAAAAAAGTGACAAAAAGAAAATATTTATTATTTCACAAAAACTTCTTTATTTTAGGCTGCATTACCTCATTATATGGTTCAGCTTACCTTAATCCCATACAATTCAAGCTTCCTGTAAAGAGTGGGCACTCCTATCCTCAGTATAGCAGCAGTTTTCGTCTTGTTTCCACCGGTATAACCCAGAACACGGAGAATATGATTTTTTTCAACAGTTTCCAGTGAGGCGGTGGGGCTCTGGTCCTGCACGTTACCCGGGAAAGTAAGCTCCAGAGGAAGTAATTCACCGGTGAGGATATCTTTTTCTGATAGGATCACGGCTCTTTCGATGATGTTTTTCAGTTCTCTGGTATTTCCGGGCCAGTTATAGTCCATGAGTTTATCATAAAAATCATCAGTGGCCGTTTGTATTTTTTTCTTAACTTTAGCTGAACTCACTGATATAAAATGTTCGGCCAGCATCCTGATATCCTCCTTCCTTTCACATAAAGAAGGCAGCCTTATCTTAAAAGCCGATAAACGGTAATATAAGTCCGCCCTGAAATGTTCCTGCCTGATCTCTTTCTGCAAATCGCGGACGGTAGCTGCAATAATCCTGACATTCACTTTCAGGGGACGGGTATCACCTATCCTGATAAAAGTCTGCTCTTCAAGCACTCTCAGGAGCTTAGCCTGCAAGTCAGGATTCATCTCACCGATCTCATCCAGAAAAAGAGTGCCTTCATTTGCCTCCTCAAAAAGCCCTTTTTTGTCGGCATGAGCTCCTGTGAAAGCACCTTTTTTATAACCAAACATTTCGGATTCAAGCAGCTCTTTTGAAAAAGCGCTGCAGTTCACGGCCACAAAAGATTTGTTTTTACGTGGGCTTGCATTATGTATCGACTGTGCAAAAAGTTCCTTTCCGGTACCTGTCTCACCTTCTATCAGCACAGTGGAGTCTGTTGGTGCCACTTTCCTGGCAAGACTCAGGCAGTCAGAAATCACTTTCGATTTACCCGAAATTTTATCGAAACTGTAGCGGGTACCAAGTCTGTTTTCAAGTTCCAGGATACGACTCTGCAAACGGGCTTTATCTATAGCTCTTTCTACTGTAACTATAATCTGCTCATCACCTTCGCCTTTGGTAATATAATCGAATGCGCCCAGTTTCATGGCATAAACACCATCATGTATTGTTCCGAAGGCTGTCATTATTATAACTTCACAAAGTGGATAAGTGGTTTTTATCGTTTGCAAAAGATGAATACCATCATTATCAGGTAACCTGACATCGGTAATGGCCAGTAAAATATCCTTTTCCTGTTCAAAAATCCGGAGTGCTTTAGCTGAGTTCTCAGCCTGAAGAACACGGTAATCCTCGAGTTCAAGTATCCTTGAAAGAACTTTCCTGAACTGTTCCTCGTCATCAATAATCAGAATGGTTCCTTTCATGATCAGGTTTTATGGTCCCAAAAGTATGAATTATTTAGCTGTTTTAACTGAATCTCAGCATAAAAAAAACACCCTTCAATGGAGGGTGTTTTTTTCAGCAGGAACTTCTCTGAGATTTTTTGAAATAAACTGCTAAAAAGTATTATTTCTTTTGACCCGGACACTGTGTGCCAGTACCTGTATTAGGACTTGTCGTTCCCTTTTTACATTCCTGTGTGCAGCCTTTTTTTTCCTTGCAACAAGGTGCTCCGGATTTTTTTACCGGTTCCACTTTGGATTTGTCCTTGTTTGCATCATTCTTTTTAACAACCTGATCTTTTTGCTCCGATTTTTTGTTTTTTACAGGGGGTTTTGTATCCTGAGCCTGAACCCCTAAAGCGATCACGAAGATCAACGATAGAAAAATGTAACGCATAAAATGTTCTCCTTTTTAGTTTGATGCAAAATTACAAAAAAATCCTTTCAGAAACCAAAGGTGATGCCGCCAAGTACATTAAATCGCTGGGAAGGATAATTGACCCATCTATAATATCGTGATGCCGCGATATTATTGAAGTTTACAAATGCAGAAAGTTTTTTATTATATCTGTACTCAACACCCAGATTAATGTCAAAGATATTCTTCAGCTTTTCAGATTTCACTATTGCAGATTCATATGCTCTTGCATAGGTGAACAAATAGGAAAAGAAGTCTGCCCTGATAATGATTTTATCTTTAATACTGTAATCGGCGCTCAGATTGATGTCGACCATGGGTTTATGCCATGCTTTTTTCTCATTTTCCATGTCGTAGTAATTATAATTACCTGACAGCATGATATGAATATTGTCGTACCTGATCCATGAAAGTGCAGCTCCTGCTTTGATCATAGTTGCATTGTCGTATATAACTGTAAATTTATTCTCAGGCACACTTAAAGTGTCGGTGACAAACATGGGCATATTGTTCATAAAAATACCGGAAACATTCACATTCAATGATATATCACCGTTAAAGCGCGCATTTAACCCCCCGTAAAAATGGAACTTATTGTTTGTGAAATCCAGGGGTGCTTCACTTATGATGAATGGGTTTTCGTCGCTCAGTGATTTAAAACTGTTTTTTTGCATTTCACCTTTTAAACCGGCATAAGCATCAAGGAATGAAGGTATGATGTCAATTTTAAACTCTGCCAGTGGATAAAGATGCATCGTGGATATAGTACCTGCCTCGACTGTTGCATTAATACCGAGATAAAAATGATAGCTGCTGAAGTTAGTAGAAATATAAGGTTGAAGCTTAATCAGTGAATTCCCCAGAATATAACCTTTTGTACTGGTTCTGAAATAGTTTATATCTAAGGTTGCTCCCAGAACCTGTCTTTTGGTCAGCTTAAAAAGTCTGAATCCTTTATTTATATCAGCAGAAAAATGTGCATTATGTTCTCCGGCAGAATGATTGTCAAACAAATAGTAATAGTTGATGCGGTAAGAGTGGTTAAGGTGTGAAGAGTCGCTGTTATTACTGGAAAAACCTATTTCAGCACTGATGAGCGAATAGGCCTGTTTGATCTCTTTTTTTGAAGGCCTCAGGCTGTCAGCATAATCATTTGGTTTATAACCGTAATAGTGAACCACATCTCTTTTATATGACACTTTACCATCCAGCGTATATTTGCTGAAAAACTTTTTCCCGTACAATTCAGCGAGGTTATTGCTGAATCCCTGGTAAGCATAATCGTTGATATTTCCGTTCGACGAAAAGTGTTTGATATGAGCTCCTAAAGAATATTTTTTTGAACGCAGGGTATTGGCAAAAAATTCGCCATAAGGGCTGGTATAATTACCGAATCCTATTTTCAGGAAATTATTGTACAGTTTTATTATAGGTTCACCAACCAGCTTGGCTGGTTCAATCGGGGTAACGTCAACTTTTGAAGGGATGACAATAGGTTGGATGTCGTAGGTAAAATGGATAGGTTCGCTCACAGTATCAACTATCCGTGGATTCTGGTTTATTTTATACGCATCGGAAATAGTCGGCTGATAGGCCGAAATGATGGTAATTTCTTTTGTTTGTGCAAATATTGTCCCGCAAACCAGAGAAAGTATGATGAACAATATATATTTCATGCTGATTTTACTCATAGTTTTAAGGTTAGAATTTGTCATTAATGTGGATTTCCTGGTTTTCCGGCGGTTGTGGTTTTTCCTTTAATGCTTTTTCCATATCCTCAATCGCTTTAAGTTTATCAATAGCTGTTTGTTTGATCTCATCAGTCCCTTTATAATTATCAATAACACTTTGTAAGGTTTGCTTCGCCTGGAAAAGGTTATTTTTCTTTTCATAAACATCAGCCAGGAGAATAAAGCTCTTTGCGATCCAGTAATCGTAAGAAGGATATTGGTTGATGATGTCAAAGATCATATTCTCGGTTTCGTTATAGTTCTGCCTGTTGAACTCGATCAAAGCCAGATAATATGCTGCTTCTGCCGCATAAACGCCTTTGGACAGTTTAGTACAGGTAAAAAATTCCTTCTGGGCCAGGCTAATACTATCTATTTCATAAGCTGATTTACCTATCTTATAACGGGCTTCGAGAATAAGATCCGGCGGAGTTTTTTCAATCCAGAGTAATTTCCGCGAATATTTGATTGTAGTCAGGTAATCTTTCAGTAAAAAGCTTGCCCTCATGATCCCGGTACAGGATTCCTGGATGTTGTTTTTATATTCTGCCGATTCTTCGAGCATCCTATAGTATTTAACAGAATTGGTATAGTCTTTAAGCATAAAGGTAATCTGAGCCGCCTTGAGGAGCGCATTTTCAGTAAACCTGGACCTTGGCTGGCTGATGACATACGAATAATTGATAAGGGCATCTTCCGGTTTACTGGCTTTGAAAAGACATTCAGCCCTGTAGAAATTGGCGTTTATTGTAAAAAAACCATTGGGGAACTTTTCAAGATACTGGGTGAAACCGGGCGTAGCATTATCACAATCGCCATGGATGTATGTATTTTCGGCAGCTATATATGTGATCGAATCCTGCTCTTCATTGGAAACATTGGTAAAAGGAATGTTTTTAACGTAGGCAAAATATTCCTGAGGTTTGTTCTGATCGACATATATGTTCCTGATGGTAATAAGAGCTACTTTCGATTCGGGTGTGGCTGGATAATCGCTGACAACCTTTTTTAAGATCGTGAGTGAAGCTTCATCGCTTTTCAGGTTGTAATAGATCAGCCCTGCTTTTAGGCACGCTTCTTTTACATAAGCACTTTTGGGGTAATTATCAATAATGTCCTTGAAATATTGCAGTGCCTTATTCTGGTCATTAATCAGAAGGTAAGTATTGGCAAGTTCAAACCGTGAATCATCGAGATAAGATGATTTTTGCATCTTTGAGATTAGCTCCTGGAGTATGCTTATCTTTTCATTGTATTTCGACAGTACCCCAAGCGACATGGCCTTCTGGTACATAGCATAATCCTTATCGGTTGCCCCAATGGAAATTGCTTTATCATAAAAATCAATGGATGCGGTATAATCTTTGTTGATATAATAGCAATCGCCGGCCCTGATATTGGCATCACAAGTAATTTTCTTATCTTCCTTTGAAGCCGAAGAGAGAAATTTCTTAAAACTGGCAAGTGCCTGTTTGTAATCCTTATTTTTAAGATAGCAATAGCCCAGATTATAATTAACTGTGTTAAAACAAGGCAGTTCAAAAGCACCCGGTGTGATCAGAAATTCCTGGTAATAACGGGCTGCGGTATCATATTGAGCCAGACGATAAAAAGCTTCCGCCTTCCAGTATCCGGCCTGTGCTGTGATACCGTTGTCAGCAGAAATTACGGCAGCTTTGTCGAACAGTATTATGGCATTATTCAGTTCCTTGTCGTTAAATAGCTCAACACCCCGGTAATAGGCGATCTTCTGATAAGCTGCCTTTAACTTTTCATCTTTGTTTTTAATACTTTCAATGGATTCCAGGGCATCTTTGTAATTTTTTGTGGACAGGTACATTTTCACCAGATAACCATAACAATCATCAGCTCTTTGTGAGTTGGGATACAATTTAATGTATTTCTGGAATGACGCTATCGCTTCATTATATGGATTATACGAAAGCTCATAGGATAATTTAGCATAATTAAACAACGCATCTTCGGTAATTTTAGGGTCAAAATCCAATTTATAGGCTGAAAGGAAGGCATTGGTGGCAAACTTCTTCTGATCGGATTTGATATAACAGTCTGCCAGATGATAATATATATTTTGACTCAGGGTATCATCAGCCGTGACAGCTTTCTGCAGGTTTTCAATTGCATTGGGATAATCGCCTGTTTTGTAATATGCAAAACCAAGCTGGTAGTAATCTTCTCGGTTAATAGTTCCCTGTTTCTTTCCTAAGTATATGTTCAGATATTTAATAGCTTCTTCATATTTACCAGTTTTAAAATTGGCATCACCAAGCAGCCTGGCTATTTCAGGAGCCCTTTTCTGAGATGAAACTTCAAGGAGCTCGGGTGCTGTTTTAATCAGATCGTCATATTTCTGCTGGAGATAATAAATTTGTGTAATATAGTAAGGGACAATTGCTTTGAACGTTTCGTCTTTTAGAAGTTTTTTAAACCCGTTCAAAGCGGTCTCGTATTTCTTTTCAGAATAAAGGATGTGCGAATAATAATAGATTGCAGGAGCAGAATAATCTGAATTATCATTCATGACTTTGGTAAGTTCAATTTTTGCCTGATCATAATTATTCAGAACGAAATTGCAATAGCCAATAGAGAAATGGTATTTTGCCTTTTCTTCGACATTTAAATCATCGGCAGATGACTTTTTATACGCCTCCAATGCTTTAGTGTATTTTTTTGCACTGAATAAGTAATTACCCAGGTGAAAATGTGCATAAGCCTGCTTTGGATGCGTAGGGTAACTTCCTGCAAAATAAAGCATTAGCTGTTCGGCATCGCTATTGAATAATTTAATGGCACACAGTGTTTTATAATAACAGACATTCGCCGCAAAGGAAGATTTTTTATCCGCCACATGATCAAAGACATCTGAAAACATCTCCCGGGCCGCACCGTATTTTTCCTTTTGGAAAAGCTCAAGGCCAAGCCTGTATTTATCCTCAGGGCTGTTATAAATAGCTGTTTTCTGAGCTTTTACCCCTGACAACGTGAAAGATATTACAAACAATATGCTTAGGAACTTTTTCATACGAATCTTTTTTGACTGATTAGCTAAATTATTAATAATTGTACAGTCGGAAATCTGTGCTAATTTCTAATTATTAACAACGTATGTTTAAAAACTTTAGTGACTGAAACAGGCAGAATTTATTGCGAGGAAAGAAATCTTCAGAATGGTATACCGAAATTAAGGACAACCCTGAAAATGATCAAGGCAATTGTAAGCAGAATAAGCTGAATTTTATCAATATGCAGTTCATTTCTTCTCGGCGGAAGCTTTATTCTCGCGGTCCAGAATGAGAAATAATTGGGAAAGATAGGAAGAAAGACAAAAACCAGCGGCATAAAGATCAATGCCTCATGATATGTGTTTTTAGGCGTCTTAATTAAGAGAATAAGAAAGCTGCCTAACAGCCATGGGACAAACACCTGACTAAAGATGAAGAGAATCCGGTTATCTTTCCTGATGATAAAATTGGAAAGGGCACATTGAAGAAAATGAGATGTGGAAAAGAACCCGATCAGGGCTAGTATAAATATGAAAATTGTTGAGATAATATACTTATCTGTTGAACTAAGATAAAGCCAGTCCTGCGCATAACCAAAACCCTTTTCAGTGATCACACCAACGATAAAAGCGCCAAAAAACAGGTTAAAAGCATGAATATAAGACCATACAAAGAACAGCTTCAAGGATGCAAAACCATCCTTAACGATAAAAATGTAAAAAAAAGCAAGCAGAAAAACACCCATTAAAAGCGATACAAGAGGGCCTGCTAAAAAAATGGCGATAACCGAATCAAATGTCCACAATGTGGAATCAGGACCTGGCCATCGTATTCCATAAAAAAACAGGGTTGAGGCAATATTGAAATGTGAAGCAACCAGAACCGTTGCAACCTGATAAATGATATAAATAAATAGGAATGCTAAAATGTATATCGCAGTAGAGTTAATTGCGGTAAAGATAAATTTCCCCCTTTGTACCTCATTTTCCATTACCGACTTCGTATTGTCATATCCTGTTTTAATAGATTCTTCAATTGTCTTTTTTCTTCGCCGAAGCATCATTGTCAGGTTTTTATTACCCAATTTAAACATCATCACAATTTTTTTAAAGAACGGGATCTCATTCTTTTGATCATTATGGGTTTTTACTGAAATTGGTTTATATTGCTTAAAAGCAGCAATAACTTTAGACGAGATTTCTTTAAGAGTATATCCTTTTTTCCCTCTGATTACATAAAATATTATCATCGGGAATTTCAACACGGTCCATACAGCCTTCCTGAAATCAGTATATGATGAAGTCAGGTTTTCTGAAACCTCACGCTTTTTTATCAGTGCTTTTTTCTTCCTTCTTTCTCTTAATCGTTTAGCAGACTTGACTTCCTTAACATCAGCAACATTTCTGATCTGCAATTCCTGTTTTTTAAGAAGGCTGAATGCTTTTGGTTTATGTTCGTGATGACTCCTGCTTTTATTAAATCCTTTCAGTATGTCTCTGAAGAAATTTCCTTTATTACGATGATGTTTTATTTGGATTCGCTTGTTTTGTCCCCTTGAAGTACTCAGAAACGGGAAGGCCTTTACGAAGGATTTCCGTGTTTTTTGAAAAGAAAATGTGCCATTATGTTTATGTGCATGTCTCTTATTCTTCCTGAATCCTCGCTTCAGCAGCCTGATTCTTTCTCTTTCTTTTTTTGAACGTTCTCTCCAGGTAAAAAACGAAGTGATCAAAGTTTTGAAAAAATTCTTCTTTTTTCTTTTACCCATTGTTGCTGTGAAAAGTGCTTGGAGAATACATATTTTATTACCGACAAATATATCAAAATTTTATTAAACGAAATAATTAAGGCACTATATAAAAACAATTTTCACTTTTTACAATTTATAAATCACTGATCTATTTATCTTTAATAATAATTCTAAAGAGATTTTGCACCTATTTTAATAAGTTTCATTAAAATATTTGATTATGCTACTTTTTTGTATTAAATTTGTATTCCTAAAAAGTTGAATAAATATTTTTTATGAAACCATTTATAACAAAACTATCCTTACTACTGTTAATATTGGTTCTTACCGGCTTATTTAGCAGTTTGCGAGCTCAGCCAGTCCCTCCGCGCAAGCCTCCTACAGGCGGGTTACCCATTGGAGGAAATGCTCCTGTTGATGGTGGTTTATCAATAATGATAGCCCTTTCAGCTGTTTATGGAACAAAAAAATATTTTTCAAATAAGAAGAATAAAAATTCCTGAAGAATTTACAACATAATAGAAAAAGCCTGCTAAAAGCAGGCTTTTTCTATTATAACAGCATCATAAGCCGGATTCTGTATCCTTGTTAAAGTATCTATCATTTATCTGGTTCTGACATCGCTGGCAGAATCAATCAGCCTACCCCCCGGTCTCGGGCGAGCAACCCTCTAACACCGGTATATTTGGCCTTTCAACCCATAAGGTTTACCCCTGCTATCAGTCACCTGATTGCACCGTGGGCTCTTACCCCGCGTTTTCACCCTTATCCCGGTAAACCGGGACGGTTATTTTCTGTGGCACTTTCTGTTCTTTATCTCTTTTGAAATAAAGCCCTTCCCGTTAGGAAGTATGGTGCTCTGTGTTGTCCGGACTTTCCTCTCTGCTTTTAGCAAAGCGATAGATCAAACTGTTGTAATAGAACGTTATGTGCTGCAAAGATACTATAAAATAATGAGTTATTCTAATTTAATTCATTTTCAGTATACTAAGTCGAATTTCCACTCAGAAAGCTATCATTCTTTGATTGAATTTTATAAGTCAATGATTTAAATCCATCTTGAGAAGATAAGCTTATCATTTATCGATCTGCTTTTTTTATCTTTGTATATTATTATTAAATGAATGACAAACTATTCTGCGATCATCGCCTCCGAACTGAAAATCACAAAACAACAGGTTGATAATACATTATACCTGTTGCAAAACGGCGCCACCGTTCCTTTCATTGCCCGGTACAGAAAAGAAGCAACCGGTAACCTGGATGAGGTTCAGATTGCCGCCATCAGAGACAGGCATAACCAGCTCACAGAACTCGACAAACGGAGAAATACGGTCATCGAATCGATCAGGGAACAGGAAAAACTCACTCCTGAACTCGAGAAACAGCTCACTGAAGCTTCTACCCTTTCTGAAATAGAAGATATATATCTTCCCTTCCGCCCTAAGAGAAAAACCAGGGCTACTGTTGCTGTTTCGAGAGGACTGGAACCGCTTGCAAAAATACTGATGTCGCAGAATCTGATCGATGTAGTTAAAAAAGGCGGAGAATTCATTAATCCTGAATTGGGAGTTCTTACAAGCGAAGATGCACTGCAGGGAGCCAGAGATATCATAGCAGAATGGGTTAATGAAAACAAAACGGCCAGAACACGAATCCGGTTTCTCTTTGAAAAGGAAGGGATCATTTATGCAAAGGTTGTTAAGGGTAAAGAAACGGAAGGGATTAAGTACCGGGATTATTTTGACTGGAAAGAAGCTGTGTCAAAGGTACCCTCGCACCGTTTGCTGGCAATGTACAGGGGTGAGAATGAATCATTTCTTCGACTAAAAATCGAGCCCGTTGAAGAAAAAGCTTTTGAAATACTATATAATATATTTATTAAAGCTTTCAACGATGCATCTGCCCAGGTTAAACTTGCCGTCCGTGACTCATATAAACGTTTACTTGCGCCTTCAATGGAGACTGAAATACGGGAAATTGCAAAACTCAGGGCAGATAAAGAGGCAATAAAAGTTTTTGCCGAAAATCTGAAACAGTTACTTTTATCACCTCCACTGGGGCAAAAGAATGTGCTTGCGATCGACCCCGGTTTCAGGACAGGATGCAAATTAGTATGCCTTGACAAACAGGGGAACCTGCTTCATAACGAAACGATATATCCTCACCCACCTGAATCCAAGGTTAAAGAAGCAATAAATAAAATTGAGTTTCTGGTCGATGCCTATAAAATAGAAGCGATCGCCATAGGCAATGGAACAGCTGGAAGAGAAACAGAAAGCTTTATCAAGCGGATACATTTCCATAAAGATATTATTGCAGTAATGGTCAACGAGAGCGGAGCCTCTGTTTATTCCGCATCAACAATTGCACGTGCTGAATTTCCGGATTACGATGTTACCGTGAGAGGATCTGTTTCAATCGGAAGGCGGCTAATGGATCCACTGGCAGAATTGGTAAAGATAGATCCCAAGGCAATCGGTGTTGGTCAGTACCAGCATGATGTTGACCAGAAAGCGCTGCAAACCAGTCTGAATGACATCGTTATCAATTGTGTCAATGCCGTGGGTGTTGAAGTCAATACTGCCAGCAAAGAACTTCTGAATTATGTTTCAGGCGTCGGCGATTCGCTTGCAAAGAATATCATCGAATATCGCAAGAAAAACGGGCCTTTCCAATCAAGGGAAGATTTCAGAAAAGTGCCCCGTTTTGGAGAAAAAGCCTTTGAGCAGGCTGCAGGATTTTTAAAAATTCATCAGGCTAAAAATCCTCTTGACAGCAGTGCGGTGCATCCGGAAAGTTATCATATTGTTGAAAAAATGGCTTTGAATCTGTCTGTTGGAATTTACGACCTGATTGCCAGACAGGAACTGCGGGAAAAAATAAACCTGAATGAATATATCACTCCTGAAGCAGGTTTGCCTACACTTACTGATATAATGCAGGAGTTGACCCGTCCGGGAAGAGATCCAAGAAGCAAATTCGATATATTTGAATTCGACAAAAGCATTCACAGGATGGAAGACCTTGTGCAGGGTATGATTGTCCCCGGTATTGTCACGAATATTACAGCTTTCGGAGCCTTTGTCGATATTGGAGTGCATCAGGACGGGCTTGTCCATATCAGCCAGCTTGCTGACCGTTATGTAAAAGATCCCAACGAAATCGTTAAAGTAAATCAAAAGGTTATGGTGAAAATACTTGAAATTGATATCCAGAGAAAAAGAATACAACTTTCGATGAAGGTTTAACGTTACAATGTATATTTTTTTATGAAACGATTAATCCTGTATTTGTCTTTTTTTATCTTTTCGATCACCGCTGTCAGGGCCCAGATCATTCTTGGTGCGCTCAGTGCAGGTATTAACCTGACACAGGTTGACGGAGATGAAGTTTACGGTTTTCATAAAGTAGGTTTTAACGGAGGCCCTTCAGCAATTATCCCTTTTGCAAAAAGATGGTCGGTGAGTATTGAGACCCTGTTCAGTCAGAAAGGCTCTTACCAGAAACCACAATATGATGATTCCCTGTCATATGAATATAAATTAAACCTCAATTATGTGGAAGTACCACTTTTAGTTCATTTTGAGGATAAAAGAATAGTCTGTGTGGGTGCAGGTGTTTCATGGAGCCGTTTAGTCGGCGTCAAAGAATGGGAACATGGCAGAAGAGTGGAGACTACAACTTTAGATGGTCCATACAACAGGAATGACTTCAGCGTTGTTGCCGATGTGCGTATTCCCATTTACCACAGACTTAAAATTCAGGCCCGTTACTCTTATACATTCGCTACCATCAGAAAAAGATCTTTTACTGATGGCAGTGGAAATACGTGGACAAGAAAACAATATAATAATGTGATCACCTTCAGGCTGGTATATATCTTCAACGAAAAAATCCTGAAGAAAAAAGAAAAGACTGATAATAAACCGGTAAATTCCGTGGATTAAGTTGATAACCATAATAAGAAATCATTGAAAGTTAATTCAACAAACAAGTGCTTTTTGAAGAGAGGATAACACTTTATAGTAAAAGATAAATGGCATATAACAGCCATATTTACCAAAATTATTTATGATAAAATCATCTAAAAAAATCTCTTTAGAGTTTCACTATTTTCATGACAATACCTTTATTTTCACCGGCAATCTTTAAGAAGTACACGCCTTTAGGCAGAAAACCAAGGTTCATCCGGGTCGTTGAATAACTGGTTTCAACAGTATAAACAAGCTGTCCAGATGTATTGTAAAGGGTAAGTTCATCGTATTTAGTGTCTTTTTTACTGAAAGATAAGTATAAAATATCTGTAAACGGATTCGGGTAAATGACATAAGGACACACATCCGGGTTCTCCCCGACATTCACCCTGCTGAAGTTGATCGTATTCGATTGTTCTGAACTGCATCCGTTTATGGTGACAATCACAAAATAATCATCATCAGCAGGAGGATGAAATGTAGTTGATGAGGCGTTGCTGATCAATCCGCCTGAGTTATACCATTGATTTCCTGTAAGACTGCTCGAGAATAAGGTGTCATGCGATTGGGTGATCACCGGGGTCGGTGGCACATCATTTACCACTACAACAGCGCTGTCGGAGTAGTCGGCCAGGCATGTGCCATTCTGAACACTTACCCTGTAGCACCAGGTCCCAGAAGAGGAAGGTATTTCGGAATATGCAGGCGAAGTAATGTTCATTATTGTCCATACTCCGGCGTTCAGACGCTTCTGCCAGTAAAGAATATTTCCGTTATATCCTGAAGCTGTTAAAACTCCGGTACTGTCACCCAGACAGATCTGAGTACTACCACTTACATTTCCACCCGCACTTAAAGAAGAAACCACCACGGCTGCAGACACTGAGAAATCTGAGATACAGACACCGCTTTGAACCTCAGCCCTGTATTCCCAGGTTCCTTCAGCAGCAGGTATTTCTGAATAAGCTGCGCCTGT
>Ga0209083_1002664_pt1 | contig 16417 bp, 11 predicted proteins | sample AM7aDNAmetaG_FD_184132 | JGI IMG/M metagenome (GOLD analysis project Ga0209083, IMG submission 184132) | Freshwater microbial communities from Finland to study Microbial Dark Matter (Phase II) - AM7a DNA metaG (SPAdes) (version 3) | ecosystem: Environmental > Aquatic > Freshwater > Lake ...
GGAAGGAAAAGCCGCTTTAATGTCGAAAAACGCTCTGTAAAGGGGCAAATCAAGGCAAAGCAATCGTTTTTTGAGCTTTTTTGAGGAAGGAAACTGTCGTACAACTCTAAGTCGGACAGGCTCCTAGGGGCCACCTACGCCAATCTTTACCCGGACAGAGTTCGCGCCTTGGTGCTGGATGGCAATATCAACCCCCAATCGTGGTTTGCCCAGCCCGACCTGTCGCTCTCGCTACGGTTGGATTCGGACATTGGCGGAAAGGAAACCTTGGAGCAATTTTTGCGGTTATGCGGGCAGGTGGGGAAACACGGATGCGAGTTTTCCGCAGGCACTCCCGTCGCCACGACGGAGAAATGGAAAGCCCTGCTTGACCGGCTTGAAAAAGGGCCTATCCACGTCCCGGCCGACGTTATTGGAGAAGGGGTTCCTGCCATTGATTTCAGTCATGCGCTGACTATCACCCAGATGGCGACCAAGCTGTCTTTTGTGGAGCCGGTTGACAATCCCCGCCAAGGTTGGAAGTTTCTGGCCCACATGCTGGAAGCCGTTTGGCAGAACCGAAACACGCCCGGCGTGAAACCGGCAGACGAAAGCAAGCAAACCGGAACGGGGAGCCATAAATATGCCGGCGATGAGCAAGGCTGGGCCGTGCAATGCGTGGACTCCCCCAATCCGAAAAAACCGGATTTCTATGTACGCGAAGCGAAAATCGCCACGGCCCGTGGTGGTGCGATTGGACCGTATTGGTCTTGGAACGACTCCCCCTGCCTAAACTGGCCGGGAAAAGCCGCCGCCCCTTATGCCGGGCCATGGAACCGCCGGACTGCCGCGCCCATCTTGGTTGTTGGCAACCGGTTCGATCCAGAAACCATTTACTCCAATTCTGTGGCCATGACCAGGCAGTTGGCATGGGCGAGGCTTTTGACCGTGCAAGGCTACGGACACACCGCCATGCTCAACCCCAGCGATTGCGCCAACGAAGCAGAGACGCGCTATTTCCTGACTGGGGAGTTGCCGGCTGAGGGCAAAATCTGTCCGCAAAACCACCAGCCTTTTTCTTCACCAAACAAGCACCGGCTGAAAGCCAGTGGATTCGAATTACGAACTGAAAATCCGGATGCGCGTCGACTAAGGATTTGGTAATAAACGTGAAGGTGGCACAACATCTGTTGTGCCACTGGCACCCGCAAAGAGGGGTTTGACAGGCTTGAGCCGGATAACGGGAAACTATCACTCGATCATCAAGTTTTTTTTCGGGTTCTACCCCCTTGAAATCTGGCAAAAAGTATAATTGGCTTTTTTCCACATTTGAATGTTTTGGTGAACTGCCATTTTTAGTCAGCCATTGCCGTTTATCGACGCGTTTGTCGAAGAGCTTGCCACCTCGCTAAAGAAATTGAACACCGGGCGAGGCTTAAGTTTTGCCCAGCGCTGCTGGCTGAAGTTTTGCCTCATGGGCGTGTTGATGACCAACAGCGTATGCTGGGCTGGCTTCGAGCGGGTTGGACTGGGAGGTTATCGGCTGTCTGCGCTGTCCTGGATGTTCAGGAAGGCGAAGATTCCCTGGGAGAAGCTGTTCCAAGCCAGTGTGGGCAGGGTGTTGGAGCAGCACGGCATACGGGATGGCGTTGCTGTCGCCGATGACAGCGACCTCCGGTGGGCGAAGCGGACCAAGCGCATCCATGCGGCCCATAAAATCTTTGACAAAAAGACCGGGGGCTATTTCAATGGGCAGACCGTGGTGCTTTTGGTGCTGGTGAGCGGGCGGGTGACCATCCCGGTGGGGTTCCGGTTTTACCGCCCCGACCCGGCGATGGTGGCCTGGCGCAAGGAAGACAAGCGGCTGAGGAAGGCCAAGGTGCGCAAGGCGGAGCGTCCGGCGTGCCCTGAACGGAACCCGGCGTATCCCGGCAAGGAGGAATGTGTGCTGTCGATGCTCAGGGAGTTCCGGCACTACCACCCGCACATGTCAAGGTCAAGGCGGTGTTGGCCGATGCGCTGTACGGCAACCAACCCTTCATGGACGGGGCCTCGTCGCTGTGCGGGGATGCGCAGACCGTCAGCCAGTTGCGGGGCAACCAGAAGGTCCGCCTCTGCAACCGGGAGCTTTCGCTGCCGGCGTTCTTCGCAAGGTATCCGGGTGTCCCCCAGACCATCCGCATACGCGGGGGCGAACCGGTGGAGGTCATCGTCAGTAGCGCCCGCGTCCATGTGTGCGCACACGGCAAGAAGCGGTTTGTCATCGCGCTGAAATACGCCGGGGAGGACGAATACCGCTATTTGGTGGCGACCGACTTAAGCTGGCGCACACAGGACATCGTCCAAGCCCATACTTTGAGATGGCTGGTGGAGGTTTTTCTGGAAGATTGGAAACTCTATGAAGGATGGGGGAATTTGGCCAAACAACCCGACGAAGAGGGGTCAAGCCGAGGCCTGACCTTGAGTCTGCTGTGCGACCATGCCCTCGTCCTTCACCCCGAGCAACTGACCCGCCTGGAAGACAAACAGCCCGCGTGTACCGTGGGCAGCCTGCGGGACCATTGCAAGAGTGAGGCGTTTTTGGACTGCATCCGGCAAATACTGGCGGCGGACAACCCGGCGGCGCAATTCGAGGAACTCGCCAAGACAGTGAAGACCCTGTTTCCTTTGGCCCCCTCGTCCAAACACATGAGCGGGAGGGACTTGGGGCGGTTGGAACCGACGCCGTCCTTGCGGTATCGTGCAGAAACGGCATGATTACATGACACAACGGCTGTAGTCAGGTTTCGTGCCAACTTTGGCGGTTTGAAAAAGCTAAAAACTTGAACATCGAGTATCAAGTCAGGTTCTTAAGGGGAGGGAGTGGCGGCAACGCCACTTCCTTACCTGACTGAGTAACATCGCCTTAGGCAACAGGGCGGGGCGTTTGCCAAAATGGACAAAATCGCCTCGATTTTGGCGATTCTGTCGCCGTGAACCCGCAAAAATGCCGACCGGCGGCAAGGGCCAGATTAAGGGGAAATGGGGTGAGTTTGCACAAACGGACGTAAACTCTCATAGGACTTTTGGCATCCCCTGACCGTAGCACAAAGTTCGGGGAACAAGAATGGGCAATCAGCGAAACATGATATTGCAAGACAAGGGCGGTTGTCTTGTATTAAATTGTTTATAGGTGATTTCTATAACTTATAAACTAATTAATACGACCATTCAGCCGCGTTAAAAACCCGATGCAACCGTGCCTTCGGCTTGGACGCCCCCCTTCGCGGTTTCAGCGAAAAAACCCGTATAGGATGTGGGAGAAGGGGCCATTCACAGGTTTACCCCTCTGGTTGCGGGAACGGGCGCAACCGCGTACCCTTGCTGGTGACGACAGCGAAATGGGCGGAGGGGGTTTCCGGCAATGCGCGCAAAACGGCCTTCAGCATTTCTTCATGGATGACAGGGTGGATGCGAACGTAGAGGATTGCATCCGGCGGCGGACACCCTTGGAAAAAAACCAGGTCGCCGAAGTCGGCGTCAAACGTAAGCAAGCGCCGGTTCGTGCGACAAGCCAATTCCAGCACTGCGCGGTCAGAAATGCCGGGGCAGCCCAATGCCACCGACGATACATCGTAACCTGACGCGACAAGCCGTTTGATCACTGACAGGGGGAAGTTTTCGTCGGCCAGCAACAAGCCCTTCGTCACGCCGCCGCCCGCCCTTCCTTTAGCGTAGCCTTCATAACGAAAGTCTCGTCTTTCAAGCAATCGCGGACAAAAGAGAAAAGCGCCTGCAAATCTTCCGGTTTGAGATGTGGATAGTTTTCCAATATCTGCGCCTCCGTCCAGCCGGAGGCCAATAGGTCAAGTAGGAATTCGACACCGATGCGCGTACCTTGGACGCGCGGCTTGCCGAACAAAATCTCTGGGTCGGATACTATGCGGTCTTTCCATTTCATGGTGCAACCTCTTTTGTAAAATGTGTAAATAAATCCTGCACAGCGCATCAAACATCTATATGTTTCATTTTCGCTATAACGCCATCCTGTAGGGCTGAACAAATGACTTGCGCAGCAAAGGCAGCTTCTTGGTTCGGTGTCAATTCATTGTCGTCTTTGTAAAACTTGTCAATGATCGAATCAATTTTCTCTTTGAACAAAGAACCTGGTATTGGCAGAACGGCACCGGAAGTCATATAAAACTTGTCAAACGGAAATACATTTGCTGCAAACATCATATTCGGTTTTGCACTGTGTCCCAAACCTATGTCGGTTATAAATAATTCGTTATCGCTGATAATATCGCCAACAATGACACCCTTTCCAGGAGAAACGGCAAGAACCACAAAAATGGAGAAGAATGATTCCAGCATCGACTGGAGCATACTCATTTCAAGGGAGCCATTTTCGGGGTGTGATAGTGCAAGATAACGTGACACAACATTCACATTATTGCGTCTGTAATGAAAAATGATGTAATCCATTAGAACCGATATTTCATCTTCGTGGTCAAGTATAAGATTACCCTGTTTGTAAACGCCAAGCTTCTTGCCACACTCTTGAATTGCTTGTCGAGTCAATTGTTTGACTAACTTCTCATTAAGGCCAATCCATGAGGAGCGCATAATTTTGTATCGTTTCACTTCGTCCGAAGTCGGCAGTGCAACGGAAAAGTAATTTTCTAATGATGGTTTCCTTGTGAAGATTTTCAAAAACTGCGAAATTGACATAACTTGATACAAATATAAATTGACGTAAAAGGGTAAATAGAGGATTAAACGCTAACTATCTCTTTTTGGCTTTGGCTTGTGTCAACTTCTTGTTCAATGTTCGACCAAACTTGCCTTCTCTTGTAATACTTTATGAAGAAATGAGGCAAATGATTGTTTCAGAGGTTCAACAATTGGAGACAAATCCAATAGCGGTACCGCAATAAACTTGATTCCTTTGTTTTTGGCCTGTGCCTTGAACACGTCTTCTGCCACAGAATTTTCCGGCATGATTAACTTTTTAGGCCATTGCCGTTTGACGCCCCATGCATCTTTAAAAATCTTTTTGACATCTTCTTCTTGTGGCGTTACATCATCGACCCTTGAAAGCAAATGTCCTAATACAAATGTGCTCGCTGCATCCATAAGCATATAGACATCATAAAACTCATCCTCTAAACACAGGAATTTGTCATTTATTTTAATCGCTATCCACGCTTCATTTACTTTAAATTGATCGGGTTTTAGCATCTTTATTGCCTTTGTGTTTTTTGGGTTGTCATATTACCAACGTGACAATAAACAGAACAGGGGGTTTGAAGCCGATGGGTCAGGAACGCACGCCAAGCACCATTCAAATCGAGTTTCCTGTCCTGCCAATGCCTGTTTTCTGGACGGTCAATCACGGGCGGCATTGACCCGTTCCCTGAGTTCCTTTCCGGGTTTGAAGTGGACGGTGAACCGCGCTGGCACAGCGACCGCCTCACCGGTTTTTGGATTGCGTCCGACCACCCTGCTCTCGGCGGTGCAGCGAAAACCCGCCGAACCCGCGAATCTCCACCCGCTCCCCGTTCTGCAAAGCGAGGCCAATCCGGTCGGTGATCGCCAGCACCGCTGCCTTGACTTCACCTGCTGGCAGGTGGCCGAGCCTGTCGGCCAGCCGGAAAATGAATTCTGCCCTAGTCATCGGCTGTTTCCATTAGTGGGAATTTCTGTGCCATCGGAATAAAGCCCATAGTGTAACCGATTGTTAAAATAGGCAGACGGTGACAATATAGCCGAACTTCTTCCATTGCCATAAGATTATCTTCAGGGGGCGGGATCATGCTAACAAGCCAAGAAATCTTGACCGGTCTGCTGTCGGCGTTGCTTCAGGTATTTCTCGGCCTGCTTGCCGAAAATGCGGGGGAATGGTTCTTCCACCGCTTTGTGTTCCATGGCTTGGGAAAAAGACCCGGTAGCCTTTGGAATTATCATTGGAGCGAACATCACCATGTCGCCAGGGCCAATCACATGCTGGACCCTGGATACAAGAGTTTGCCTCTGCGATGGAACACACAAGGCAAAGAGGCGGCATTCCTGATTATGGTTGTCATCTTGCATCTGCCATTGCTGACGCTCATCCCTTGGTATGCTTGCGGCTTGTATGCCGGGTTGGTGCTTTATTACATCCGCCATCGTCGGTCACACATTGACCCGGACTGGGCTGCGTCCCATCTGCCTTGGCACTATGAACACCACCTAGGCAGGGTAGCGGAAGCCAACTGGTGCATTACTTGGCCGTGGTTTGACTGGGTCATGGGTACTCGCGTCAGGGGGCGACCAGATTGACATCCTTTGATTGATCCAGCATTCTGTTTTTTTTTGCCGGAATCCTTGCCGATGCCGGTTGGTTTTATCGGTTTATGACTGATGGGGTGAACCCGTAAGCGCGACAAAGCCAGACAACTGAAATATCTTGCATTAATGCCAAAGGCATTTTTTACGGATGCGGGCGGCAAGGATGCACGACATTCTGGGATCGTTTTTGTCCGTTTGTGCAAACTCCCCCCCGCCCATCAGTCACGATGTTACTCATTGTCGGGTAACATACCTTGGCCAAATATTACGCTGCCTTTGCATGAATTCTGCCGATTATTTTTCATTTCATGTTAACCCCCTCCTTGGATGATCGAGCCTATCGCCCGCTTCCAAGCAGGCTGGTGAATCTTGAAGGCGGCAAACTTTGCGGTGACGGTTTTGGGGGCGTCCACAGTGACGGTGCAGGTATTCCCATAACCTGTGCAAGCCCCGCTCCAGCCGGTGAACTCGTATCCGCTGACCGGAATGGCAGTGAGCGTGACTTTCGTCACGCTGGCGAAATTCGCACTGCATGTCGTGCCGCAGACAATCCCGCCCACATCGCTGTACAGGGTTCCAAACGTGACGTTGGCATTGATGACGGTTAGGGTAAATCCAGCCGTTATGCCAAAACTCTGCGTCGCCTGCGGTGCTGCGTTGTAGTTGGCGTTGCCTGTTTGATTGGCTGCAATGGTGCAGGTGCCTACCGTTAAGCCTGTGACCGTGCTGCCGCTGACCGTACAGACTCCAGAGGTTTGGGAGCTAAACACCATTGTGTTCCCCGACGCACCGCCAGTTGCCGAAACCGTGCCTGTGCCGCCGACGATAATGGTTGGTGCCACCCCGAAAATTATGGTCTGGTTGCCCTTGCCAACGGTGATGGCCTGGGTGGCTTGAGATGCTGCGTTGTAGTTGGCGTTGCCGTCTTGATTGGCAGCAATAATGCAAATACCAGCGGTTACTCCCGTTACGGTACTGCCGTTGACCGTGCAAATGCCGGTTGTGGCAGAGGTGAACGTCACCGGATTGCCCGATTTTCCGCCAGTGCAAGACAATTGCAGTTGGGCCGTGCCTCCGACGGTTAAGTCAACCGATATAGGCGGTAGCACTCCACCGCAAGAAATGCTCTGGCTGCCCTTGGCGACGTTAAAATTCTGCGTCACTTGTGGTGCGGCATTATAGTTGGCATTACCTAATTGGTTTGCGGCGATGATACAAGAACCGACCGACACGCCAGTCACGATACTGCTGTTAGTTACGCTGGTGGTGCAAACCGTGGGTGTTAGTGAGCTAAAAGTCACCAGGTTACCGGACGCACCGCCTATTGCGGATACTGCGCCAATGCCGTCCACGATTAAGGTAGGCGCTGCCCCGAAAGTGATGGACTGATTGGCTTTAAAATTAGCATCCACGGATTTGATTGAATCCATCGACAAGCTGCAAGTCAGCGCTGCGCCGGTACAATCACCTGTCCAGCCGCCAAAGGTATAGCCAGTTTTGGGCGTAGCGGTCAGTGTGACTTGGCTATTCTGAGTGAAAACATAGCTACAGACGTTGCCGCATTCAATGCCGGGCGGACCGCTGGTTACACTGCCGTTTCCGTTTTGGGAAATATTTAAACTATAGCCGGAGCTAGGGTCAGATGTAATCGTTCCAGTAATTAGTGTCCAGTTGGCATCTTTAGGTATAACTCTGTTGTCATATCTCACCATGAAATCGACATAAGCACCTTGTTGAAGCTTGACCGTGGTCTTATACTTTGCCGAGTTTAGGTAGCCATGGACTTCACCTGAAAAAACTGGGTTTCCTCCAATAATTACCCAGACTAAGAGATCGTCTCCACGAGAATCCCATCCGGTGAACGCTGAGTCAATAATATATGTGCCAGTCTGCGGGGCAGTCCAGCGAACGACGACATCTCCATTTGTGTTGTCATTCGGCCAAACATTGGGTCCTGCCTGAATACTGGGTGCCCAAATGCCATAACCTCGCAACCAAAAAGTATTTTGGTATCTATACGTCATCAAGCTAAATCCGTCGCCGTTTGGTGACGTTCTATAACCGTAAGACCAAGTTCCGTTGGGGTTATTTGAATTGGAATATTGCGAAGTCATATCCCATATACCATTTTTTACCATGGGTTTGAACCAGGCGACAACCGTTTTCGCTTGATCCATGGTGACTTGGCAATTTCCTGTACCGCTGCACGGGCCAGCCCAACCGATAAAGGTTGATCCAGTTTCAGTTATGGCGTTAAGAGTCACTTGGCTACTCTGTAAAAAGGCATAGTCGCAGGTGTTACCGCAGTCAATGCCCGCTGGCGTACTGGTCACCTTTCCACCACTGCCGAGTTTGTTGATTGTCAGATGCGACACGGGAGGGCTTGACTGAAGCGTGAAAGTGGCATCGTTGCCCGCCCAATCCCCCAACAAATTGGTATTGGCTGACAATCGGTAATGATAGGTCGCACCCGCTTGCAAACTGCTGATTGTCGCGTTGACGTTTTGCGCCGTCGTGCCATTGTTGGGCGATAACGTCACATCGACCGTGCTGCCATAGGCGGTGGTCAGCCCGTATTCAAACTTTGCCGTGCTGGTCAAACCCGCCGGATTCACCGTTCCGCTCACGCTTGCAGAAGCCCACGTGATATTGCTGGCTGTGCCGGTTGTTACAACAGGGAACGGGCCAGTCCAAACCGACACCAAGGCTTCTTTGTTAGGGTCAGTGCCTTTGGTCGGGTCATGCGGATCGACTTGGTTGGTGGCAATCCCTTGCTGGCTGTCGAAGACGATATTGGCAATATTGCGGATTTCGACACCCTTGGGCAATCCAGGTTTTGACTTGACGACATAACTGACATGACCCTGACCTCGGCCTGTGCCGTCTTCGGGCGGCAAGAAGCCAATATCGACGGCAGGGGGCAAGCCCGTCAACGGGTCTAGCGATTGGAAACGCGCATACACTTCCCCGGTTGCCGAATGGATGCCCGCTTCGATCACCACGTTAAACTCAACGCCGTTGAAGCTCATCTTCTCGGTTGTCTCGAAATGCTGAGTCCCCGCTGGAACCATAATCAGATGGTCGCCGAAACCGATTTCTGTCAGTTCGAAGGTGGCACCATCCATATTGGCATTGAGCAGATTGCTAATCGTCACCTGATGCGCCGGTGCGGTGGCTTTCGCATCATTCTCGAAGTTGATCCGATAGGGCAAGATATTTACATCGGCTATATAGTTTCCTGTGCCGTAACCAGAAGGGCCAATCAGTTCGTTGGGATCAGCGGCATTGACCACACCAGACCCACCATTATTGGTTGGGGTGACAGGTACATTAGGTGGATTTTTGCTTAGTTCTCTATATTTTTCGAGAACTCTTTTAGCCCAAGTTCCACAATCGTTTACAATTAATCTCCATCTTTTTGGTGTGCCAACGGCTTCAATCGCATCACGCAAAATATCATCATCAAGGTTATCAAGACCAAGTTTCACGTCATAGCCATTTTGATCTTGCTTAAACCCTAAAGTACCTGGTCCCGACAGAGTTAACCATCCTAATGCCATATCAGATTTGCTTGGATAAAATCCAATATCTTTAACCGTAACTGGGCCATTAGGTGTATGAAATACTACTGGTTTATCAAAAAAGAAATGCCAATGAATATTCAGTGGCCCCTTGGCTTCTCGATATGAAGCAAGGCCAGATGGGTCAATAAAATCTAGCGGGTTATTATTGGCATATTTATTCAGATTGATACCGCTAGCCAAATCAATTGGGTCTGTAGATAAAAATCTACCAGAATTAGAAGAATAAAACCTCGCCCTCATATAAACCAAATCCCCTTCCTGCATCACTCCAAACTCCCCATTAAATCCTAGTTTGGAAGTCATTCCGCTGGAAGTGAGCAAGCGTTCACCAAAAGGCCGGTAAGCTTGGCTCCCAAGCAACGACGCATCGCCCGCCGTGGCTTCGCTGGCGTTGCCAATGCCGTCAAACGTCAGATAGGTGGGCGTTCCGCCGTTTGAGGTGCTAATGGCTCCAAAGGCATGATTTTGGCGTTCCAGCAATGTACCCGAGTTGTCATAAATGCCCACCAAGTCGCCAAAACCCGCCGGGTCGTGGACTTGATATTGGCGTAGACCATCCCGCACCACCACCGAAGGGAAACCCAGCGCGTCGTATTCAAACTGCCGCGTACCGCCCGCCGAACTGTAGCCAGTCACCCGGTTTTCCGGGTTGCTCGTGACTGTCAAACTGGTATTGGAACCATTGGCTTTGTTGGTAAGCGAGCCATCATCATCATAAGTGAGTGTCTCGCCACCCACAGTGGTGTACTGATTCAGATTATTGGCCGTGTATTCGGTCGTCACCCCATTCTCATTGGTGTGAATACGGTTGCCTAGGGCATCATAAACATAGGTCAAATCTTGATTGGGGACTTTGGCTGTGTTGTTGGAAACCAATACCGCATGGGTTAGCTGGCCTTGGTCATCATACGAATAGGCCCAAGCGCCGTAAACGGTTTCCATGCTCTTACGACGGCCTTGAGTGTCATAGGCATAGGTGAAGAATGACAACGCCGACGCATCCGGCTTGAAATTCCGCAAATGCCATAATTGCCCATCGGTGTCATAGTCGTAAGTCGTGTAAACCCCGTTGCCTAGGGTTTTTTGGGATAGTCTTCCGCTAGTGTCATAGCCATACTTCACCAATTCCTTTGCCGAGGCATCGGTGACCGATTCCAGCCTACCGTCGATGTCGTAATGGTAAGTGAGCTTATAGCCTAACTGGTCGGTCATGGTGTCGCGCCGCCCAACGGTATCGTAGGTATACTCCAACCAGTGGTTGCCCGGATAGGTAATCCGTTTTAAGCGATCATCGGGATAGTAGTCTAGATTGATCGTGCCTACGGCATTGGTCGCAGTTTCGAGATTGCCACGGGCATCGTAGGTGTAAGTGGCCTTTGAGCCGTCGGGATACAGCTTTTCTGTCACCTGGCCGAGGCTGTTGTAGGTGTAATTGATCGGCTGGGCGCGGCGGTTGGTCCATTTTTTCGGATTGCCGCTGGCATCATATTCATCCCATCGTTCCGCCAAGCTGTTGGCGTAGGTGATGGCGGAGAGGTTGCCTTTCGCATCGGTGGTGTAGCGAGTGAGATTACTCTTTGCGTCAGTCAGCGTTGCCAAACGATTAAAGGCATTGGAATAGCCAAAACGGCTTATATTGCCCAAGGCATCGGTCGCTTGGATGACATTGCCTTTGCTATCGTAGCCAAATGAACTGGCGCGTCCAGCCGGGTCGGTCAAAGAGGTCAGGTTGTATTCGCTGTCATAGCCCAGCCGCACGGTGCGACCCTGGGGGCTTTGCAGCTTGGCGACGAGGCCACGGTGGTCGAGATAATAATTGCTTGCGCTGCCGATGGCATCGGTTGCCGTGATCTGACCGCCGTCACCGTAAGCAAAATCAACACGGCCACTGGTAGTTCCGTAAGCAATGCTTTTAATGCGGCCACGCGCATCATAGTCGATCTTTTTGCTGATACCGCTGGGATAGGTGATGCTTTCCAGCGCATGCTTAGTCACCGGGTTCAAACCGGCATTGTAGGCATAGCCTATGCTCAAGCCATCCGGGAACTGGGCTTGGATGAGATGATCCCCGCTGTAGTTAAACGTCGTCACCCGCCCGATTGGGTCGGTGATCGTTTTAATGAGGCTGCCAGAATAGCCGATTTGCAGACTTTGACCCGACGAATGATTAAGGCCGGTCAACAAACCGCCTGTGTATTGGCAGGTGATGCGAACGCCATTGGAATCTTCGACATAATCGAGCTTGCCATCGGCACGGAACACCCGCAGCAAACCATTCAGTTCGCGCAATGAATAACGTCCACTGCCAAGATCGGTGAGTTTTGCATGGTCGCCGGTTTGGGCAAAGTAACCGCCCCGACTGTCCGGTTGGAACAGACGGCGTGATCCGCCCGGCCCGGTAATGGTCACATCGCCCAAACTGCTTTTAGTCAGCGTGTAATCCCAATTATGCGACCAGCCGCGCCCGAAAGCCCCCACTGTGAAGCGCTGGCTGATGGATTGCGGGTAAGTTCGCCCGAAAACCAGCGGCAAGCCCGGCACGGTCGCAGCGGCATCAACCGATGAATCTAGGGTTTTCACGATATTCAGGCCATCGGCCTGGGCAAACGAAAAAGCCAGCAGGTCGCTAAGGTCGCAGACCTCCAAGCCCAACCGCCGCAGATAGGCGGCATTGTTGTTCAATAGGCGGACATAATCGCCCCACGTAGTGCCTGCCTGTTGGGTGAAGTTTTGCCAAATGGCATCCCATGCATCCACGCTGATGCTGGGCGGGCGCATAGTGGATTTGAGGGAAGCCCAGTCCACCGCCGTAGTGTTGTCTACCGTAATCACACCCAGATCGAACCTCACGCTCGGCGACCAGGACCATGGCTGCTGCAAGCCAGCATAAGCGATAGGAATGCGTAGCTTCTCGCCGGGCTGGAGTAAGCCGGCCGTCTCACCGCAACCCAAGAATTGCACCGCATTGCTCCAACCGGTAGGCATGGTGGAAGTCCAGAAACCTTGCTGGAAGGTATCCGCCGATATCGGACCGCCCAAAGGAATCGTCCGCAAGATGGGCCGTTCCGTTCCGGTTTGAACGAGCAAAGGGGCAGGCATGGGTGTATCGCCGACATTAGCATATTCGACGTAGAGCATCGCCGGGGCGTGGCGACCGACAGAGCTAGGCACTGTCAGTTGGGTTTCCAGTTTTGCACCAATGGATTGCGCAGTGACCTCGAAAGGCAGGGTTATGATTTGGCTGTCTTGAGTGACGGTAAGTTGGTAATTCCCGGCAGGAACCGAAGTAAGATTAAAATCTGCCAACAAACGACTGTCGGAGATGACGCTTACCGTGCTGGCGGTAAATTTTGACGCGCCATTTACCAGCGAAACTTGCGCTGTGTCATTAAATCCAGCCCCCTCTATTTGAATGGTGACAACCCCGCCTGCCGCTGAACGGTCAGGGGAAAGTGAACTTAATATTATCCCTGATGTAAGTTCGGTGCTTAGGGTGAAATCGCCCGTCCCGGCAAGGGTATCGCTATAAGCCATCACATACCAAGTGCCCGCTTTTGCATTCGGCGCGAAAACTTGCTGGTCGGCCCCGGCGGTACTGAAGCGATAGTCATACTCGCCTGCCGAAGGCAATGCGCCAAAACGTACATACAACTCATTGGAGCCAAGCTTGTCCAAACTATTCAGCTTAACGCTTAGATGTCCCCCCGCCGGAACTTGGAAGGCATAGAATTTTCGTTCGCCACTGGCAGAGAAATGACCGCTAACAGACTTGCCAAGCGTTATTGGGGTAGGCACAAAGGAAGAAATCTGGACATCGTCGATGTACCAACCTGCACCGACGGAACTATCACTATTGGCTGTATGCAAAAAACCTATGCGTACTTTTTGCCCTTGGTAAACAGATAAGTCAATCGTCTGTTGCTGCCATATGGTCGAGTCTCCTGTTACAGCGGGTGTGGTGAGATTTTCCCAATCTGACCATGAAGTGCCGTCAAATCTCGATATCTGTACTTTTCCAGTATCGCCAGTACCATATTGATACCATTGCCAGAAGCGGAATGTAACCACACCACCCGCATCCACGGCTGGAACCAATATGTAAGGAGTGATAAGCCGCCCGGTGGAGTTAGCCGCATAGTTCCCCCCAAGAACAGTCGCCATTGCATAGGCCCCGGTATGGCCATTCATTGGCCCACTCGTAGGATGGCCTAACTGCCAAACACTATAGTAATCAGCGAACCAACTTCCCCAGTCTAACTGATCGAAGTTTGTATCTTGGAATGGCAAATCAGAAGCAGAACCCTTATCAGCAAGTTGGGCTATTTCTTGGGGAGAAATGGCGTTATCATAGATTCGTACATCATCAATTTTGCCGTTAAAATAGCCAACATTGCTATCGATATATGGGGCATATCCTGATGCACTAACATCTACCCCTATAGCTATCTGTTTTCCTTGAACAAACGTGTTAGAAATAAATATATTATTTGACCCTATAATATATCCATCAAGATACATTACAGTACCTTGATTATCAGTGGTAACGGCTAGATGATGCCATGAATTTAAAGGAGACTGTGAATACGACTGAACAAGACTATTAACATTACAATGAGACGATACATGATAAGAATTTTGGTTGCCACCAAAATAAAAAGATGTACCACAAGAACCCCCACCATATCCAAGAATAATTGGTTTACTAACAAATGAAACGGGGTTAAACCATAAAGCTACAGTTCTTATAGTTGTAGGTAAGTTATCAGCACTGGCTGAAATATAATTTCCATTTCCATTAAATTGATAGGCACTATTAGCATTTCCAAATCTATCAGTAGTTAATGTAGCTCCATTTACTGTCCCATTATAACCATTCCCAATCGCATTGTTAGCATTTCCATCAAATGGATAATGCCTAACAAGGTCGGCACGAGAATTATTTATAATAAATAACAGGGCAAATAATATTATTATATTAATATATTTCATTTTGAGTTGCTCCATTCTTGGAAAAAGCAAGGCAGATTGCTTCCTTGAACATTTAGTGATGCCGAACTCAAGCTTGGCAAGGAGGGCGTATCAATTCCGGCAGTGTAGGTCACATTAGCTGCACGAAGACATGCTGGCATCATCATTGATGCAAACAGAAAGACAAAGATCACCGCCTTGATGCCGCTGAAGCCGGTGGTAAGCCACAAGATGAGACTTTCGAAGGATGGCGTCGAGGAACGGGATTTGTGCGTAAATCGGCCATGCATGTCTCTGTATGACCGGGGGGTAAGCCTTACACCTGTATGACAGACGGGATTTAGAGATTTAGAGACAGTTAAACGATCCATAACGCAAATCCTTAAAATGGTTTTTAGCTCCAAAATGAACAGTTGAATAACAAACCATCCCGGACCTGCGTCTTTGCGTGCCATTCTAGCCGGGTTTAACTTGTCGGCTGTGAATCTATTCCCATTCGTATGAAATTGTCAATCAAGAATGTTTTAGTAGGGAATTATGGCCTACTGGAAAAGTTGACAATTTAAGCTGCCCCTGGCAAACGTCAGAATCTGTCTTTTAGAAATCGGCGGCATACGAAATTGTAAAATCAGCCTTCAATCCAGTTTTATTAACGTGAAATAGATCGTCTTAGGGTAGGGTTGGTGCATGGATTTATTAGTATTCGTAAATGAGTAACAGCGTGTCAACGACACCATGCGTAAAGGATTTGTCACTTTTTGCCCATTGCCCAGAAGCCGCAGAATTGGCGTGGTTTGAAAGTTGAGCCACACAGTTTTCCACCGCAACTGTGGATAAAATCGAAGTTCGGCAAGAGAGGGTAGGCGTAAGGATTCCTTCGTAAAGTGCGACGTGAAGGTAAATATTCGGCCAACCCGTCTCCGAAAATTATCGGATCAGCCTATTTTTGAAACCTTTTCCCAAGGGATACAGCCATACGTCCTTGATGGGGACGCTCTGCTTGCCGGATGGGCCGAGCTTGCCCCGCCCCTGGGTCTGGCCGACATGAATCCAGTTGGCCGCCCGGTAACAGGTGCCCGTGAAACGGTCTTTTTCGACAAAGGTTTCCAGCAGCAGCGGGCGGTAGCCATAGCGGTGCTGCCAGTCCCCCGGAAGCTGCCTGGCCGCCAGCCCCAATATTTTGGATGCGAGGTTGTTCGAGCATATCCAGGGCAGGATTAGAAAACGGGCGTTGTTGACGATGAGGTGGAGGTTTCGCTGGCGTTGCCCGTGGCCCCAGCCGATGAAGCGGTCGCGCGGGGCGCACTGCCAGGCGGCGGCGCCAAAGCCCAACAGCGCGACCAGGCGGCCTCCGGCGCTGACCCAGTAGCGCAGTTGCGCACCGGGGAGGGTTTGGAAGCCGAGGTAGTGGTAGCGGTGGATGAATTCATTCCACAGGCGGGAGTCCGCACGACCGGCTGCAGCTGCAGTGTGGGCAAGGCATGGGCGGGTGCATGGATGGGGGCTTGCGGGTCGGTTTCGGTGCGGGTTCGCAGGCGCGGCTGCGGGCGCTGGCAACGCGGGGGCGGCAGTTGGAT
>Ga0209083_1002667_pt1 | contig 16394 bp, 21 predicted proteins | sample AM7aDNAmetaG_FD_184132 | JGI IMG/M metagenome (GOLD analysis project Ga0209083, IMG submission 184132) | Freshwater microbial communities from Finland to study Microbial Dark Matter (Phase II) - AM7a DNA metaG (SPAdes) (version 3) | ecosystem: Environmental > Aquatic > Freshwater > Lake ...
TACTTCCGTCTACTGGCTCGAGTATAAATTGCTCACCATCTTGAAGCCGTTTATGAAGCCGATCATATTCATCGTCCATAATTATTTTGACACAATCGCACATATACATATCTTTAGAAAATGTGTTCCTAAATATTTCCTAATGTCTCATCATAAAGTATACATGGAAGAACCACCGAAAAAGAAGAGACGCAAATTGGGTAGGTTAGAAATCAAAACAAAAAAGATTGAGAAGGAGTTGGCAAGGACCAATAAGAGAGCAGAAGCATTTAGAGAGAAATTACGGCTTGAAGAATCCACTTTTGAAAAAGTGGAGCAAAACATTTAGTATAGCAAAAAAATCATCATAGGTTTTGCTCCACTTTTTCAAAAGTGGAAAAAGTGGATTTACCATTGAGCGAAAAAAATAATCACTCTAAACTTTTTAGCATTCGTAACAACAATTGTGCTTAAATTCATTTGAACACCATACGCATTTCCTGCGGTTGCTGCTGTTGGAGTTGTAAACTTTCCATTGTAATTACTCGAAACAAGAGTAGTAAAAGGTCCGATCGCACCTGATGTTGCCAGTATAGTTAAACCAGAATATTGAAATACTTGTAAGGTTACATTGACTGGAGATGTTGAAATCGCTCCAGTATCGCAGCCAATGTAATAGCCAACGGGAATGACATTTACAGGAAATGCCATACCTCCTTGTATTGTTGTTCCAAATGATGTAGTATCACACTGGGTGGCGACGACATAACTTGTAAGTGTTGGAGCAGTGTTGAAGGTATATGAGGCAGATAAACTCATCAATGGGACACTGGAGACATTATATGTGGCGTGAGTTGTAGCATTGACGACATTTAATCCTTTTGAGTTTTGAATTGTAACGGCTGATGATACGGCTGAGTAATCACTGAATGTAGTTGCTCCATTTATTCCGTTAGCTGACGATGATATAGTATTGATTCCACCAGTCCCATTTGACACTATCGTATTGTATCCATTTGTATTGCTTGCCTGTATGGTGTTAAAACCACCAACACCAGATGATAACAATGTATTTGCTCCAGCCGCAGAACCAGTGCTTATCTGGTTTGAATTCCACGCTTCAATCGTATTGTATCCACTACCAGCTTGATTTAATGCACTTATAATGTTATAACCACCATATCCAGCAGCCTGAATGAGATTGTAAGCATTTGGATAAGTTGCTGAGCCATTTGCAAGCAGTTGATTACTACTTCCAGAAGAAGTAGAGTTAGTGCTAATAACATTTGAAGTGACTGCTGTAATAGTATTTGCAGTTCCAGATAAAGTGATGGTATTATTTGCGATTGTGGTATCTGCCGCCGTCTGTGTGAGTTTTGCGATAGTTCCAATATAGTCAGTGATGATTGTTGCCGCCAGTGAATAAATTGAACCTACTGGAGGGGCTGTTGATGTTGCTTGATTTGAAGAAATAAGCGTTCCACCTGAAGATATGAAAGCATTATTACCAGAGTTATTCGTTATTAGATTGACAGTAGAGCCCGTATTTCCAGTCCCATATGATATTAATGAATTATTACCAGTTCCGTTTACTGCAATTGTATTAGTGCATAGCGTATCGGTAGATATTCCCGCCGAAATGTAATTACCTGATTGAGAGCCAGTAGCCGTTATATAATTGTTAGCAGGGAATCCTGTGATACCTGTTGCAATTAAATTATTAGTAGCAGCTGTTGAACCTGCAGATGTAGCAGTAATCGTTGTGTTCGCATTGTTGACAACCAAGTTACTCGTGAATGTTTTTAGTCCGTTTATATTCTCAGTTTGGTAACCTGTCTTATGAACGACACTCGCATCTAAATCAATAATGGACTGATTGATACTGGATAGGTCGTCTCCTCCAAGCATACTTAATCCATTGTTACTGACAAAATTCATATCTTATAATATGTATATATAATAAGATGAGTGAACCATCGTTACATGATTTGGCTGGCGCTGCCGAAGCGTCCTATAAGAAAGGAAATTTTGCGCCCGAGAACTATAGCAAAGTCGAGCATCTATCGTATCCAGAAGTTAGCACTTACAAGCATAATGTGAATCCGCATTATATAGTGGCGCATCGCGGAACTCATTTAGGTGATGAAAGCAGTGCGAAGAAAGATGTGAAAGCAGACCTTAACATTGCGCTGGGTAATAAGAATGCCGATGCGCTACATAAGCGTCGCCTAAAGGAAACTGAAAAGATTGTAAAGGCGATTAAGAAGAAAGAGCCCGCACATGATATTCATCTAGTAGGTCATAGCCTTGGCGGTTCCACAAGTTCACATGCCTTAGCACATAGTGATGTCGTTCGTGAGAATGTGAAAGCGCATCATACATTCAATGCTGGATCGTCAGCGCTGGCATCTAAACCTGAAGTCTCGGCAGAAGTTCAGCAGCAGTTAATGGAGAAGAGCACTCATCATCGTGTGCGTGGAGATCTTATCAGCGAGCATGTCAAGTCGAACCTGATTGGTAAGCACAAAGAGTATGAGTCCACTAAGAAGCCAAGTATCGCGCAGCATATTCTCAAACTGGCAACGCCGATCCTCAAGCGGACATTCGTTGGGAAGGTGATTGCTTATGGTGCGAAGAAAGCGCTGGGAACTCTACAAGCCCACTCGTTGGAAAACTTTACAAAGAAGAAGAAGATGTGATTATACATAATAATTCCCTATATAGGCTTGGATAAAACCGAATGAAAACCGATAAATCCTTGGAAAGTGTGGTTTTTATAGATAAATACACACAAAACCGTAAAAAATTGCAATTTTTTACCTTTATATGCTCTTTTATCCTGAAAAACTATGTTATTCTTGGAATAACATGGTTTTTATTTGGTTTTATCCAGCCCATTATAGGCTAGGTTTTTTTTATTTATTCAATATGTATGAATTTTGGGTCCCCTGCGAATGACTCATGAAGGCAGAATCTTTTTCTTGCTCCTTCTCTACAGCGCCATACTTGGACGACAAGTAAATGTGGCGCAGCATAGATGATGAAATATTTTTCATGAATATCTTGTTAAGTAACTTTGTAATCTTGTTCGAACTTGTTCGCTTAGTATCGTCTGGGAACAGAAGGAAGTCACCATCTTTTAAACCCATGTGCTCCTTATACCAGTGAAGAACTTCCATCATCTTTGGCGGAACATCAAGCACTTCCTTACCATACTTGCTCGTCTTAAAGTTATTGAAGTAGTATTTTTTAGCGGGCAAGTCAATGTAGTTGAAATGATCGTTATCGCCCGAGCCGAATTTCATCAGGTAGTAATCAGCATTACGGCGCGGAGGCTGGAGAACATATAACGAGAGAACAATGTAACGCTCCATCAAATCGCGTTCATTTTCGGTAGGCTGTTTAAAATCCTTTATATCATCAATTCGAGCCTTGATTGTGTTATACGCTTTCATTACTTCGTCCCATGTTAACCAATTCTTCTGCTGCGTTTCAGTCTTTTCATGGAGTGGCTTATCAGCAGTCGCAATACGCTCCTTCATAAACAATGCCTTGTAATAAAGATTCAATTGCTTATACATGATACTCTTTTGGTGATTGAGAATTGAGACGATACTGGCTACATAACTTTTACGAGTATTATCATTCGTAATAGTTTGCAACTTCTTCTCAACTCCAGTCTTGTCTTTCAAGAATGCTAAACTATTGAATGGTGTATTGTTATTCAGTATACGCAACTTTGTGACATACATATCAGCAGTCCCTTTCGCTAGACCATTTTCATTTACTAGCATATCCTTTAACGAAGCCATAAACTTTGTTTCATTCATTTTATATTATTACTTGAGAAAATAATAATAAAAAACCTACACCTATGTTCATCGTTCGGCATCATACATCTCCTGTCCTCCTTTTGGACCGCCAGATAATTCTTGTTTACCAACAAGTGAATGAGACAAATCCGCAAATGAGGTCGCGTTGATCTTCGTAGGAGCATCATTTAGTCCCATTCCACCAGCATGTAAATTAATCTTATTCTGTCCTGCGAATCCACCAAGTCCCGGAGGAGTAGATCTAAGCGGAGCAGGAGGAGAACTAAATCCGCCACCTTCAAAACCTACTACAAGTGTTACTTTCTCTAGAGCCTTTGGAACTTTTATGCCACGCTTAATAAATTCAGTTTTCAAATAGTCTCCCTGGTCAGTAGGCTGCTCTCCTCCCTTCGTTACTTTATAAATATACTCCTCGGCATCTTTCTTAAGTTCTTCATCAGTGGTCGGCGTAGGAGTACTGCGTAAAAGTTCATTATCTAAATCTGGCTCATCTGACACACTCTTAGCAGAAAAAAGAGGAGGAGGACCAAGAGAAAGCGTCATTTGCGAAATGGAGCCAGGCACATCTCCCTCCATACCATTCTGCTTAGGAGGAACACGCGGTTTATTCGGTCCACGCTTGCCCCCTTTATCAATGCGCGTCTTACGCAATTTTGTAATAGCTTCAGCCGTAGCCTCTGTTCGAGCCGAATTTAATTCCTCAGGCGTAACAATCTGTCCTTCAACAACATGGACGCCTTCATTTGCCATTCTATGTTGTGCCTTAATATCAGTTACATCTTGCTGGAGTTTCATCTGGTCGGGCGTAAGAATCTGCGATGAATACGATCCAACATTCCTGCCTAAAGCCGCTGCTAAATTAGATGAACCACCAGCACCTCCCATTGCAGGTATATCACGATTCATTCCAGTGCCATACTTCAATCCAAGAAACTGCTTCATACGCAGCGGTGTCTCCTTCTCCTTATGTAAACCTTTGGACGATGCTGGCGCTAATATCTCCATAATAATCTTCTTCGGCTTCTTCTTCGGCTTCTTTGCCTTCTTTACCTTCTTAGGCTTACGCTCCTTCATCTCATTGTCAGGCATCTTTTCGCTCTTCTCTTTCTCCATCTGTATATATTAGTCACTGATAATTAATTTATTAAAATTCTTATAAAAGGTATGTGTCCTCGAATTATACATCAGGAAGTTATACGGCTCATCAAATACGAATGAAAAAAGTTGCTTTGTGTCTGCCTTATCTAGTGCGAACATTTCTTCTGCGAAATCTCCAGTCTCAATCTGACTCTTGGGCTTGAAGAGAATTACAATGTCTACTAAAGCGCGCAGACTGCGTGAGAGCGCTTTTTGATTGAGTGCCGAAATTATTATATTGAGTTTCAAGTGTCGGTGCTTATTAATGAGTTTACGCAAGTTGTATTCTACATTTTTCAGTTTCAAATCCTGACTGAAGTCATCAATTATGAGACACGAATTTCCTCCTTCATCTTTAGTCTCATTTGATAGATCAGTAATCTTATTAAAGGTATCTTGACTCAAGTCATGGTATACTTTTGGGTGACCTTGAAAAATATGATCGTCTTCACTATTGAATACTTCTTCCGGTGTCGCATACATTACATTGTCAAAGACCTTACGATAGATTTTATCCTTACCAGTTGCCCTAAATAAATTGGCAATGAATGTCGACTTACCTGTTCCCATTCCGCCCGAGACAAAAAACACACTACACTTATTGGGAAATGGTGGTGGGACTCCCAGCGCATTATCTATTGACTGCTTGCTTGGCTTTATCGTAAGGTCACTTTTAGTAGCCTCTTCAATTTTCATTCCTATATACTATGAGTATTTATTATTTATGGCGAGTCACTAATAGCAGCTGATTCTTCACTGCTTGTATCTTGAAATGTGTCTATACTTGGAACCAAATGGAAACCTGATGGTAACATGACGCATTCTCCTGTCAATTTATCGTCTATTCTTTTCTTAAGTAGGAGAGATGATTGAATCAACTTTATATACCGATTGTATACCTCATCGATAAACACACTCGCAGTCACATGTCTATTCTCTCGTCTTAATTTCAAATAACGGAAAATGTCAGTTGCCAAGACATAAAAGTCTTTGCTAGATATTAGCGTTTGCTCCATCTGTTTATTTATTTGTAGATATAGCTCTACTGATCCAATTATACCACATGCTAATGCTATTCCTGAATTTAAAACTGAAATCGTTCCCTGCTCTAACCAAGGCTGGAGCCCAATTGAAAATACGGAATTTATTGCCGACAGCGCGATGACAGGTAACCTATACCATTTAAGTCTTGATTTTAAAACCATATATCGTTTCTTGTGACTGCTTGCCTGCACCACGGAGTTCTGTCGTATGTTCTCTAATAACGCATCAATATCATCTGCCATTCTTATAATACGAGTTTATTATAAGAATTTATCCAACACCCAAACGATTTGCTCCACTTTTTTAAAAGTGGATTTACTTGGACAAAGAAACACTTCCTGACACCATGTCGTAAGTGAGGATTACATCATAAAGCGCGAAGGTGTCGCAGACCGACGCGAGAGCAGTCGTATAGTGCGTAAGATTGAGATACACATTGGAAGAGTTCAAGTCGCGACCAGAGAGGAGCGAAGATCCAGCGGAATCCTGACTCTCAAAGTTGACTCCCATAGCAAACGCTCCAGTGCCCGTAGTTCCCGTAAGGTCGTGGTATTGCGTAGAGTTAAAGACGCAGTCAAATCCAGGAGAGTTGGAAGCCGAGAAAATCTTCATAATCTCACTCAGTACCTCACCTCCGTAAACCTTGGTAGCGGAAGCCGCAACACGGATAGGGACCGACGGCACATTCGCGCCATCAACAGTCCAGAAGTAGGTAGCGATCTGCGGAAGAAGACGATCTCCAGGAACATTGTAAATTTCAGGTGCGGCAAGATTCGCCGACAACCTGAAGGTCGTAAGCAGAGCCTTGACGGAACTGAACCTAGCAGGAATCAAAAGAGAGTTGGCACTCGCCGCACTAACTGTGCTCTGGTAGTTATTCACGCAGCAACCATGCTGTTTCAACATGCCTCCGCCTGCAGAAACGAGAGCAGACATCGTCGCGCTGTCGAGGTCCATGACTTCGAATTGTAAGCCGAAATTGGAAATCTGGTAGTAGGTAGTCGCCGCCGTATAGGAGGTAATATTCGCAAACTTGAGAGCCGTTCCAACCGCAGCCATCGTCATGCGCAACCTTATACCATCTATCATCGGGCACCATTGTTCGGCACCAACTCCAAGCACTCCTGAATATAACGGCAAGGCGCAGCGAACTGTAGAACCAGCAACTCCAGTGGTTCCGCCCATAGTGATACCAGCCTTAAGTGTGGAGGTGGCGCCCTTCATAATCGTTCCAACTGTAGTGGAGCGCCCAAGAGACTGGAGGTCCTCAACGAGAGCAGCATACACATTATAATTTGTCAAGGTCTCAACGGATTGATTTTGTATAATGGTTTCAATGCCCTGAATACAGGACGAACCTGAGCCGTTTGCCAGCGAGAGAACTGGGTCAGTCGCGAAGGTCGCAACGCAAGTAATATCAAACACAATCTGCGTTGCGTTGGTGACGATGAACGAGTTGCGGGAACTCGGAACACTAAAGAAGATGTCCTGCGTTGAGGTAGAGGAAGTGTAGGTCGTGGCATTATCGGGATTGACAGTAACACGCCTGGAACGACCAGATTGAACGCCCTTGTAGGCAGTGAGGTCGAGTTCGCGCGAAATAACGGGAATGTAACTGGAAGCCATAGTATACTATACCTAAAGAGAAAAAAGTTTTGGAAACACTTTTTAAACAAGTGTCGCACCTTGTAATCGAATCTTTTTTTTATCAAGTCCGAACAGAGGAAGCATATTAATGTCAATGTTGGATTCCTTCAATCCCATGTAAAAGTCCAAGCGATCTTCGAGGTAAGCAATTCTCGCGTGTAACTTGTTAAGGATTTCCATACTCTGCTTATACAACTCTACCTGCTCGCGAATCACCTTCTCAGTATCGCTAAACAACTCCTGTTCGTTAGTATCCATATATATAATATGGATACAAAATAGTCGTTCAGTTTCCGTAATCTCCTTCGTATTCTATGATTTCAAATACGACACACATTGCCAAGGCAGTTGTTTCATAAGCAGCCGAGTTCAAATGCTTATACGCTAGAGTGAACGGATTCAGCGGAATGTCATTTAACATGAGTTCATTATGATTCCAAGTTGCCGTCGCGCCAGAGTTATTGTTACCTAAAAAGCCGAGACAGAAATCGTTATTGTAATATGGGTCCGCCGATACACTAATATCTCCTTGCGTATTGGTATTAACGGAACCATTCAAATCTAAACCAACTGCGAAGATGGCGTGGGGAATATTGGAAGCCACTGCCTGGTATGATGCCAAATTGGTAACACGCAGAATGAATTTGTGCTCAGGTTTCTGCTTGAATATGCGATTAAACAAAACTGAGTATGACGCTGCTGACCCAGTTCCCTGAAAGGTCTGTTGGTATCGCTTTACTTCTTTCATATCCTATATAATATGCTATGAAAATAAAAAATTACTGCCCCGCGATTTTCATCGCTCCATTCAAATACGGCTGAACCGCACTCTTGTATTGCGGAGGCAGCGCTGCGGCTCCTGCCTTAAGTGCCTGGATTACATTCCCACCGCTTGGGTTATTAACAGCATGTAGTGCGGCTGATGCCAGTCCTGTGCCTGCGCCTATACCTGACGCTACTGTTTGCGCTAATCTAGCAGCTTGTCCCACTCCAGGAATCATTCCTAGAACAGGCATGGCAGCGCCGAGTCCTTTGCCTACATACCCAGCACCAGTGTGAATAGCATCGTTAACCTTCTCTAACACAGGCAGAGCATTTTCTTTGATTTGGTTACCTACATCTTCAATGCCTTTTTTGGCTTTGCGTCCAAAATCTTCAAATCCAGACTTGAGTGTTCTACCAGCACCATTGATCCAATCTAGAAAGCCCATTGTATATACTATGCCATTAAAATAAAATTTATTGCGGTTCTAATATCGCCGCCTCTTGCTGTCTTATTTGCTCCTGACGCATCTGTGTAATATTAGATGGCACCATCGTCGGAAAATTGCGTTCACTATAGTCAACACGAAGGACAATGAACCAATCTGGATTTCCAGTCAATGCTAATGGTGTGTAATCGTCATTTAGCAATTTTATTCTTAAGTATGTGAGTTCCCGATTCGTTATTTGGCTGAAGAACGGCGTCGGATTGAAATATTGGAGAATTCTATTCATAGAACAGTTAATCGGTATGCGAGCCAATGTAGCACCAGCTGCTCCGCTGTTGTCTCGGTTACTGGTAGTCACATTGTCAATTTGTAAAATTATTCCAGTTGTGCTACACAAATTGACTACACCAGGCATTTGTGCGCCAACTAACAGCACCGAAGTATATGTGCCAACGGCTACGCCCAGTATCTTTTGTGCTGTCGTTCCCGCACCAATTGTAAAAGTTCCACCTGCTAATTTTATGATTCCAATCGTATTTGTAACTGAGTTGTATACCATCTTGAATAAGAGTCCTACAGCACCAAACGATACACCATCATTGAATTCTGTGACTAGATTCGTTATCGTGAAGTTACCTGCCGTGATAGTATATTTTACCGAGTCTAAATAAATGACATTGTTATTGGCGTTAACCATGTTGATTGACATCGGTATTGATGCCTGCTCTAGTCCAAGTACGAAATGACTCGCGTCTGTGTTGCTTAAAATGAGTGGAGTGAAGTAGAAACTTATATCAGTATTGATCGTTGTGCTATTCACGATTTTATTAGCTCCCGCACTCGTCAAGAATATCTTCGCGCTAGAATGCGTTAGCTCGTTCGTTGTATATACTATATGAGGAAAAAAATATTAGCGCGCTCGGCGTATGAAAATCTGCTGAACTGGAGGCGCTTGTGGCACTGGCGCTGGCGCTTGACGAACAAGTTTCGGTTTCTTTACTATTACCACGGGTGGCTCATCGTCAGAACTGCTGTCACTCTCCACTTCGCTCTCGTATTTTAAAACGACAACTGGCTTCTTTGCCTTCTTGATTGGCTTGGGTTCACTAGGTGGAACCGGTGCGGTTGCTTGCGCGACCTCCTTTTTCATTTGTGCGCGCTTCGCTCGAGAAGCCGCTAGTGCGTCAAGTTGCTTCTGTGATGCAACTCGCTTGGTCTTCACTTTCTTCTCAAGTTCACTTGGATCCAGTTCTCTCAATGTTTCAATCTCCATTATATATATATACCTTTAGAAAAGGTATAACCAAATCCCACCTAAATCCTTTTGCTCCACTTTTTAAAAAAGTGGATTAATTAGCCTTTGAAAGCCGACCAACTATTTAAATCAGGATTGAGTTGGTCTATCCAGTGCTGTTCGCGCATACGACGAGTCATTGTGTCGCCTCCTTCAATTACTTCTAAAGGTTCCATCTTCCATTCCTTAAATCCTCCATTTTCAAGAATCACCTTATAAACCTTACGCTTCGGCTTCTCATGCGCCTTATTCTTATGTTTTGAAAATCGCTTTTCAAGTGTGCGTTCCGTTGATCCTACATAGAAACTGGAGCAAGTATTACTAAACAATCTATAAATTTGAATCATTTGGTTTTATACTATCTATGGAGATTTTATTCCGTCCAACTTGTCGCCGTATTTAAATAGGTGTAACTCATCTATGATGTCTAGGACTTCACCGCGTGCAAACTCACCTATCGTCTCATAGTTTTGTAGCATGTCACAAGTAAATGTCTTGGCTTCTTGTGTGAGCGCTGGCGCTGCCTGAATGATTGTAATGAATGCATTTTTCAAGTTGCTAGGCATCTCTTCCCTAAATGTCTGGCGATTAATCTTGGCAAAAGTTCCTTCCATTATACTATCTACGAATACTTTTTTCTATGAAATTCTATGTAGGTTAACAATTTAATTTGCGCCTTCGCTTTCTCAATAGGCGAATGTTTGGCTTTGATTTCATGTGTGACTGGATTGACGACTCGGTAAAACGGCTGACCTCGTATCTTCTCAATCTTGTATGGCATCTATATATATGGAAGGAGAAATTATTATTGACTTGGGTTGCGTCCTTGGCTGGGGAATTACCTGCTTCTTGCTTTACTTGAGTCACCTCATATTAAGCCAATAAACCAATATTAAATCTATTTTTAATATTGATGAATAAAAAATTGGGTTGATTGAAATATTTATTGGAATTATAATTGGTCTCATATTTACGCATGCCGTATCATATAGGCTTTGGGTTTTGTCTTTAAGCTTTTTTTTATAAGTTATATCGGAGCATAAAGTTTACTCAACGGATGGAATGGTGGGGAAAGTGCGCAAATGTATTATTACTTTATAGTATATTACATTTGCGCATTTTCCCCACCAAATAAAATTCTAAGGATAAAATTTAACTCAACGGATGGAATGGTGGGGAAAGTGCGCAAATGTATTATTACTTTATAGTATATTACATTTGCGCATTTTCCCCACCAAATAAAATTCTAAGTATAAAATTTACTCAACGGATGGAATGGTGGGGAAAGTGCGCAAATGTATTATTACTTTATAGTATATTACATTTGCGCATTTTCCCCACCAAATAAAATTCTAAGGATAAAATTTACTCAACGGATGCACCTTAAAGATCCGCACCAATCCAGCATTTATTATTTCTAAAATGGTTAATTATCGAGTGACATACACAAACCATTTGGTTACAAGTGACGCAAGTAGCAACCGAAACAGCGGCTTTATCAATCGCCTTGGGCGTGCGTCGGTAATTGACAAACAACGAAACAGCGAAATCGAGTTCTGCGTTTTGCAAAGTATATGTTATATGCTTATTCGAATCATAATGCGTTGTTATTATTTTCTTCCCAAAATACGAGTTGTAAATGCTAACAATAATCGAAATGGTACACGAATGTTTGTTGATGGTTCGAAAATTGAAATCTTTAAAAATCTGGTCTTTAAGCTCCTCGTTCAATTTAACCTTTTTTGCATCGCGTGGGAAAACGGAATCGTAATTATTGAACTTTTTAATCTTGTTGAAAATATTATTTTCGTCATCACAAATGCGCTCGATTTGTTTGAAAAAGTATGTATTTTTGTTCTCATTCCAAAACCAATCCAACGCATTCACCTCACCTAACATTACAAACTCGGCATCCGCATTGAATGTCATTTTGAAGAAATATTTTTGCAATTGAAACTTTTCCATCATCGTAGCCTCGTTCGAAAACATGCGCTGTTGAATCAGCTCTGCCAAACCATTGTCAATGTCATCTACATGACGATAAACAACGGAGTTCTGGTATTTTGCGATCATCTCATCGATCTCCGTCGAGATAGCGCCAGTCAACGCCTCCCTGTTCGTATGCTGTTTGTAATGTGCCTTGTTAAAGAACAATTGCAGTGTCTTGCGCAGCGGGCTTTTCAACTCGACGAGAATGTTGAATATCAATTGCTTATAGATCGGACACGATATGATTTCAGTATCCATCTCCCACGCGGGAGATTGGGACATGGAGCCAATATAACAAAGTATGATTTCATTCGTTTTGATTGTTCTCGGTCGGTAGGATACCTGTGTCACATCTCTCGGTTTCGAAAATGAACTGACAAACAAATATTCCTTGTCAAATGCATTGTCGCCTTTTTCATCGTAATTGACACCGCATGTGATCATCATGTTGGTGATGATGAAATCTTTATCACTCCAACTTTTGGAAACATCTTTCAATCCAATTTTGATATTCTCGTCGATGTCCGCATTGTAGTAGATACCTTTCTTACCTGTTTCCGTCTCCAATAACAGGTTGAACGCTTCCATGGATGGATTATTTGCTCCGCCTTTTTTGTACGGATAAAAGATGAATAGCTTCAAACCTTTCTTCAAGTCGTTCAAGACCGACAGAAAACACTGTTGAAAATCGGTAGCATAAGTAACATTTCGTGTCGTCGGTTCGACGACACGCTCAAAGATCTTGTATTTCTTCGCACTCACCGCGCGAAGAAAGTCGAGTGTCTTAGTCGTTATGAACGCATCCAGCAAAATCACTTTTTGTGCTTTTTGAATGATATTGCAAAATACTTTCCAGTTTTCCGCTTTATGGGTCATAAATGGTCCAAACCATTTATCAAGTAGAGTTTCAATCTCGTCGATGACAACCACACGATATTTTTGTTCTTTGATGTAATGTAGCGAGTTGGCAACGACAATCAGTTTCTCATGCAAGCTAAATCCATCCGCCTTTTTCTCCTTCGGTGAAATGTCATTATAATATTTGACATGGATGTCCGCGGCTTCCAATCGGGCAAGCGTATTGTTGGCCAATGCTCTGTTCGGTGCGCACCAACAGAAGGAAGGTTCATCTTTCAGGAACTGAATTGTTTGCTCCGTTTTTCCGCCACCCATTCCAATATTGTAGACGGAGAATTTTTCTGCTCCGATAAAATGCTCGGGAGCGAGCATTTCAATTTTGGTTGTTTCGCCGATATTAAATGTCTGCTCGAATCGGTTGTAGTGGATACCTTTATTTATCTTCGGATAATATTGCGTCAGCACATTTTTCATTTTTGCGATGCTGACGGGAGGATATTTGTGCAAGTCATTGAAATGATGCTTCCATTTTTTGATAATTTCTTGAGTCAGAGGAGAGTGTTTCTTGCTAATCCAAGCCAGAAACATTTCTACGGGCAGATCATTTGCATGACAAAACCGAGCGACCAAATGAGTATAGTTATGATCAAAAGCTTTTGATACGGGCAACAATTCCAAAATTTGCGTCGGAGTGATTTCGGCAAAGTTCAAATTATCAGGGACCTGTAGATTCAACTTGGGCAGCGAAGCAACATCGAAATTGCCTCTCGACTTTTCAATCTTAATATGCTCTTCGATCTCAACAGGCGGTAGTTGAAACGCAATTGGGTATTCAGGCAAGAAACATGTGATCATATGCGCTTTCATATCGTCGTTTTCGATAATTTCTTGCACTCGGCCATCGTCTTTGGATTGATTGATGCATTTCATATTTCGGTTGGTCGTATAAACCTTCCAGTCGAAAGCCTCATCCTCTTTTTGCAAAAACTTGCACAAGTGTTTGATATAGGTGCGTTCATTTTCGTTGTGGATTAAATAATTTGTCAGGATTATATGGAACGATGTTTTCGTCTCTTTGTACGACCCACTGATGGCAAAAGTGGCACTCGGAAAGTATTTTTCAATGATAGCTTTTACCTTTTGTAAATACGAAACATCCACTTGACCTTGCTTATCAATATCGAAATAGACCTTGTGTGGATATTTTGTTATGACTTCGTAAAGTCCCTTGTTGTCGAGAACAAGGTTGATAAACTTATCAGGTGAGATAGAAGTCCACATCCGACCTATTTTTGTCGTTTGCGAGTGAATGATGACTTGTCCGTCGAGCGCCTTTGAGATCGCCTCGTTCATTGCTCCGCCTTTGTCGCTATCATTCTTGAACCAATTGAGCTTCCAAACTTTGATTTCTTTTGGCATGACTTTTTTATATTACTAAAGAAAATATTTTTAAGTCAATTTTTTAATTAATTGACTTATTTGGTGGGGAAAGTGCGCAAATGTAATATACTATAAAGTAATAATACATTTGCGCACTTTCCCCACCAAATAAGTCAATTTTTTAATTAATTGACTTAAACTCAATGATTACTTTTTCTTCCATTGCAAGGCTGGCACAAAATCTGGTAGCATGCGCGCTCTTGGTGGAAAGTCCGCCAATTGTCGACATACACTTGATCAGCGATTTCATCGATCATTGTCGTTTTGTTTTTGATGAACACATTAGCGGCTGGATTGTTGGTTAGCCATTCGTCTCGGATTTGAGAAAAAGGTAGAATGTGATCTACTTGAAAATTTGCGTTCTTTGTATTACACAAGGCGCAAACCAACATCTTTTGCGCATTCCGATAATCCAAAATCTGGTTATGTATAGCAGAACGTAAGGCCATGCCAAAGACATCAAATTTCTTGCCGAGGCATTTGTTCCATGAGAATGCGATTTGTTCATTCGACTCATAACGGATTTCCATATGTATATATTTAGGCATCAGCGGATTGGGAACTAAAACGAAAGCAATAATGGCAACATGCAAATCTCGAAAAGGATGCAGCTTTGAAAGCTCAAAGAAAAAACCAAAATGTTCATTCGACCTATCGTAGGTTCCAAAACCGATCTCGTAAATCTTGGTTCTAACATAGGCTTCGAAATCCTTTTTGAACTTAAAAGTCAGATCATTAAAGTGGATGGTCATTTGTATATATGCTCAATATTCTTTTTAACTTTAAATAAAAAATTGAGTTAGATATATTCTCTTTGTTAAATGTATATACGAATGGAAAAAAGTAAAGCTGAAAAGTATGTTATTTGGCGAACAAACAATGTCGAGTTATACAAGGCGAACCTCATGCGACAAAATCAAAAGAGACAACTTAAGACAGCACAGGACAGGATAATAAAACTGCAAAAAAAAATTGAAGAACTCACACAACACGATCTTCCAAGCTTTTAATTCTTTGGTGCGGGATGTAACCAACCTTCGCTTTCCTTGCCTGCTTACGCTGTTGGATATACTGGATCTTCAGTTCGCCTTGGTGACGACACAAAAAAAGGAAATATTCAAAGTCCATTCTCGTTTTATAATTTTTATTTATTTAAGCCTTGTTTTTCTTTAAGCTTTTTTTTAAATTCAATACGATGTAATCGCAGTGATCTTGTTGATTGTGACGACACCCATACTTGTTGTCTTGAAAGTCCCGTGAAGTTTCCCAGTCTTGTACCCATCTCTCTGTTTGCTCGTAATGTTTTTGTCATTGATAAACATACACTGGAAATGCTCTCCAGCTCCATCACCATTGTCGTGAAACGGGGCTGTGATGATGACCGCATTGAACTCGGTATCCATCACATGTTTGAAAGTCGGGCTGGTAGTGTAATACTGCTGGAGAGTCTGGAAGATGGTGTTTTTCTCAAACATGTTCCAATTCTGTTCTATCTTGACACCATCTTTGTTGTAATACTGGTTAAACACGACATGGATTGGGTAGTAAGTGTAAGCAGACATTTGTTATCGTCGTTGTTATTCATTTGTTACCTATCAAGATTTGAAGAAAAAGTAATCAATTTTTTTTATATGACTTGACTTTGCTAACATTTTCTACACACTATTGTTTCTATATACACAATCGCGACAAATACTTGCCAAGCCATATCGCTTCCGTTTACAGCAAACACAATTATAAATTGGATACCTCTTTCGCTCTTCCTGCCTCTTTTTAAATTCTTGCCTTCGATAAGCATCGGCAAGTTCTCCCTGTCGGCTCAGCATTTCAGCAATCCATTCGTTCATTTTATAGCTATATGATTATGTATTCTCTCTCTAAATCAAAAACTATTCCTAAATTATTCCAGCCAAATATTAACTTATGTGAATGTGGGACCGACGCCAACTAATATATTCTTTG
>Ga0209083_1002668_pt1 | contig 16389 bp, 12 predicted proteins | sample AM7aDNAmetaG_FD_184132 | JGI IMG/M metagenome (GOLD analysis project Ga0209083, IMG submission 184132) | Freshwater microbial communities from Finland to study Microbial Dark Matter (Phase II) - AM7a DNA metaG (SPAdes) (version 3) | ecosystem: Environmental > Aquatic > Freshwater > Lake ...
AAGTGCACCTGCCCCAAGAAAAAGTGCGAGTGGCACAGCGACTGCTTTCATTGCGTGATGCAGCACAGGTACTTCGGCGATCACGTCCCCAACTGCATGCAGTTTATACTGGCCAAAAAGATTGAAGCGCTCGCGGGAACAGCCGAGCTGGAAGTAAAAAGAAAGCCTATGACCAAATCATCTTATTGGGATTATGTCAGGAAAGTCGCGCCAAGAAAAAAGCCTTACAAAGCACAGAAAAAACCTATATAGTTCTAATCTGTGTAATCTCTCTTTCTAATCCGCGTAATCATTTTACTATTTACTGTAATTGAAAGCCTCTTCCAGCATAGACAGAAAATTATTGATATTGATATAATCGGCCACCGAATTTCCAGTGCCGATGGCATAGCCGCCATCCTGAGCGCAATTGTCTATCAGGAAGCGTGTGTGCTCCCGGACCTGCGCTTCTGTTTCCCTGCAAATCTTGTCCACGTCAAATCCGCCGAGCGGAGTTATTCTCTTGCCGTACATTTTTTTGAATTCCCACACCGGCAGGATGACATTCTCGTAGGAATGTTTGGCGTCTATCCCCATCCCTATAATCTCTTCATATATTTCTTTTAGATTCCCGCAGGAGTGAAGTATCACCGGGCGGCCGGCATCATGCGCTATTTTCACAAGTTTCTTATACCAGGGAAAAATAAACTGCCTGATTTCCGCCGGGGGTATCATGGTAGAGGTCTTAAAGCCCAGATCGTCGCTGATGGTAACAGCGCCCACAAAATCATACTGCACATAATGTTCAAACAGATATACCATAAAGTTTCCAACACGGTCAAAGACCTCTTGAACCAGTTTTCTGTCATCGTAGAACGCCATACAAAGCTTTTCGTAACCCATTATATTCAGAATGACGGCTTCTTCAATGCCTCCCGGGCTCATTGCCACACATTTCATACCTTCGGGAAGAAAATCCTTCACTCTCTCAAAATTCCTCCAGCTAATCTGTTTTGTATCCGGCCAGGGGTATTTTTCCATCTCTTCCCAGGTGCCCACCAATGAATCTCCGCCCTGCACATAAGCCCTGTCGCTTTCACCGTGTTTGTGGGCCGCGGAAGGAAGGTAGCAGGGAGAGAACATCTCAAAATAATCATAGCCGAGGCGCTTATTGTAAATGGCCTGCATTCTGTATTTATACTCCTGCTCATCTTTGCAGTCATTCTTCTTAACAAGATGTCCCGCCACCTTTTCGTGAATATTGCTGAAAAGTTCAAAAAATGGGACTCTGTCGGGTTTTCCCGTACGTTTTAGGACTTTGACAAAGCGGTTAAAGTCGGGGGTGGAATTTATTTTAATATTATCAATAGATAACATGAGGCCGCCTCATAAAGATAATCGTTTATAAGCCGCACTTCGTACGTCCGGCATAACAGAATAACGATCTCACCTTGCATCTAACCCGCGAAGTCATGGCTACCTTTGATTCGCTTCTCTTTTGCTATTACCTTACAAACTTTATAAACCTTATAAACTTTATGAAACTCTGCGGCCTGAAGGCCGGAGTTTCTCTTTATAGGTGTGTTAATATTATTCATGCCGGATTCATCCTCACCCTAAAGGGTGAGGTTTTCTCCGGCATCTGAAAGATAAACTTTTGATATTTATAGCTCTCTTCTCCCTTCTATCGCCCTCGCCAAAGTAACTTCGTCTGCATATTCAAGACTTCCCCCCATCGGCATTCCCTGGGCAAGCCGTGACACCTTAACGCCGAGAGGCTTGATGAGCTTGCTGAGATAAATGGCGGTGGCTTCTCCCGCCACGTCCGGATTGGTAGCTATAACAACCTCTTTCGTGTTCTCTTTCCCTATGCGGATGAGAAGCTCCCGTATTTTCAAATCTTCCGGGCCGATGCCGTCAAGAGGAGAGATACTTCCCATCAGCACATGGAATAATCCCTTGAACGCTCCTGTATTGTCCAGCGCCACTATGTCCATAGGCTCTTCAACAACGCAAATCAAACTCCTGTCGCGCCGCGGCGAAGAGCAGATGGCGCAGGGATCTACTTCGGTCATATTAAAACAGACTGAGCAATACTTAATTTTTTCTTTGGCTTCAAGAATTGAACCGGCGAGTTTTTCCACTTCGATTTTCTCTGACTTTAAAAGGTAGAACGCCAGGCGCTGAGCCGTCTTAGGCCCGATACCGGGCATTTTTTCAAGTTCGCCGATAAGCCGTACAAGAGAAGCGTTGTTATAACTTTCCATGTTCATCTTTCCTTAGAACCCTGCCGCCGAAGAGTTTGTTAGCCGCGTTAACGATAGGTTCCACCGGCTGCTCTTTTACCGGCGCCGCGGAACGCTGGCCGCCTGCGGGTTCTGTAACCGCTGCCTTGCTCATCTCCACGAGAATCTTTACATCTTTCTTGAAAATACTTTTGAAGGTTTCCTTAAGAATAATCTGAATCTGCTCCGACTCAAGGCTTGCTTTAGAATAGTCGTCCTTGACCCGCAGTTTCAATACCCCGCCGGATTGCTCGACAGGAGAAGCGGAAAGCAGCACGCCGGCCGCGAGTTTTTTCTTTTCCCTGACAGCCTCAACAAATACATTCCAGTTCTTGCGCACGATCTCCAGGCTGTCCGTTCCGCTGTCGGAGAGCTTGCCCACTTCTTCAATATCGCTGATGCTTATTGCCGAGTTTGACAGGTCGTCGATATCGCTCTCTGACTCCCTTACCGGCGCCTTCTCCGGTTTTTTACCCGCCGAAACAGGTAAAGGGACTGAAGGTATGGAATCCACGCGGCTCAAAAGCTCGTTTAGGTCCAGCATTTCGTCAGCGCCGCAAATTTTGACTGCCGCCGCCTCAAGGATAACACGCTTGTAGGAAGCAAACTTCAAGTCTTCCAAAAGCTGTATCATCACTCTTATTATATTGAATAACTTGGTCTTGGAAATCTTACCTGACTGCTCTTTCAGCACAAGCAGTTCATCTTCCCCCAGAATATCCAGAAGGCTCCCTGGTTCCTTGGTAACCTTCACCACCAGCAGATCCCTGAAATACGAGGATAAATGCCTGACGAAAAGAAACTCGTCAAAACCCGTCTTAGAAGCTTCGTCGATCAGATTTAGCGCGTCTTCCGTCCTTCCCTCAAGCAAACTGGCCGCGAATGAAATAATGGTATTCCTGTTCACGGTCTCAAGGAGTTCTTCCGCCTGCTTCAAAGTGATATTTCCGCCGGAAAAAGAAATGAGCTGGTCGAGAATGCTCTCCGCGTCGCGAAGCGCCCCGTCTGAATTCCTGGCTATAAGATTTAGAACCTTCTGCTCAACCTTTATGTCTTCTTTATTCAAAATCGCCGCAAGCGCCGCTGCAATTTCCTGCGTCGAAAGCTTCCGGAATGTGAACTTCTGGCATCTTGAGCCTATGGTGAGCGGTACGGCGGTTATTTCCGTTGTGGCGAACATAAAATAGACATGCTCGGAAGGTTCTTCAAGGGTTTTAAGCAGGGCGTCAAAGGCGTTCTTGCTGATACGATGAACTTCGTCTATTATATAGACCTTAACCTTGTTTTTGACCGGCATAAAGCGGGAATTTTCTATGAGATCCCTGATATTATCTATTCCGGTTGTTGAGGCGCCGTCAATCTCTATTACGTCCGGCGAGTTGCCTTCCATTATCTCCTTACAGGAATCGCATTTATTGCAGGGATTGCCGTCTTTGCTGTTTGGGCAGTTCAAAGCCTTTGCCAGGATTCTCGCAACGCTGGTCTTTCCCGTGCCCCTTTGCCCGGAAAAAAGGTAAGCGTGCGCGATACGCTTTGATTCAAGGGCGTTTTTTAGAGTGCGGGTGATGTGTTCCTGCCCTACTACTTCGTCGAAGTTTTGCGGGCGGTATTTGCGGGCAAGAACCAGATAGGCCATTTTCCCTTCTTGAACTCATAATTGCTTACATCACAGATAGTCGATAATAGAAATTAGACCGCAATCTCATTTAATCGACTATCTACTTTCGATTGCTCTACCAAAAAATTTGCTTTGCAAATTTTTTGGTGGAGGTGATCGGGATCGAACCGACGGCCTCTACCTTGCGAAGGTAGCGCTCTCCCAACTGAGCTACACCCCCAAAAGAACAATTACTGATTACTAATTACTTATTGCTAATTGCTATAACTGATAATCTAAAACATACCGATTATACAGAGATTTAGGCAATAAATCAATGGGATAGGGAGCGAAAACTGAAAGACAAAAAGACGATTTAATAAGCTTTTAGGAGATCCAGCATCTTCCTGTCGAGCTTATGACCTTCGAAATCCTCGTAATTCACGTCTTTCCTGTCGCTGTCAAGAACTCCGAAAGCGCCCCGGAAGTTCCACAGCGCCCACCCCCAGCCGGCTTTCTTCCAATTCGCCAGGCAATCCTTCATCCACGCCAATGTCACCGTGTGAGGCGCGCGGTTATACGCGCCCCATTCACCTACGATTATCCCTGAACCCAGGAGTTCAAGATTCTTCCAGGGAAGAATACTTTCATTCCACATGTACTCCCGGTCAATCATCACCGTGGTTTGAAACGGCGCCGCGGAATTTCGCGGATCAAATTGCGCCGTGACCTGTTTATCACCCCAGCGGGCGAGCGGTTCCAGCAGTTTTTCCGTTCCGCTCCCGTCCCGGTTCTTCAACCCTATTTCAGAGAAGGTCAGCCAATCCCCTTCAACGTTCTCTATTTCAACGCGGCCGGTCCCGGCAGGGATTCTTGCATAATAATCCTTGTCATAAATATTCTGGTAAGATTTCAACCCCGGGCAATAAACTGATTTTTTCCACTCGCCGTCTCCGCTGCCGCATTTAAAAGTCTTGTCCAGAAAAACCCGTGACCCCTCTTTTATTAGAAGCCGGGAAAGAGTCGAAACAGTATCAACCCTTATTCTAAGCAGCGTGTCTTTCTTAAAATCTCCTTCAATGACAAGAGGCGTCTGAAGCTCCATTTTCCAAGGCCCGTAAAGGTAACTGTTTACCTGAGCCATTGGCCAGACGGGCACAGAGCACCTGTCTGCTCCCTGAATCCAGGAAGCCTTGTAATGGCTTAGGTTCATCGGAAAATACCCGCGTGTTGCCTGGGCAACTTTCAGATATACAAGCTTGCTGACCGGTTTCCTTCCCCACTCGGTGCCGTCGCAGATTATCAGGCGGTCCGGATCCTTCGCTCTGATTGCTTCCACCACAATTTTGACCGTATTATAATAAGTTTCATCGTCAATTCCGGGGGGCTCGTTGAAAAGGTTGAAACTCAGGCGCTCGGAAGGGATGGCCTTATATCTATCCGCGAAAAAAGCCCAGTGCCTCGCGCAGGCAGCCTGCGCCAGGGCGTCTGTCCAGAGATTGTTCGCTTCGTTCTTTGAAGCATTCACGCAATAACCCGGCGCCCGGTGGAAATTGATGCATACATGCACGCCATACTTCCCGCCCCATTCCACCGCGCGGTCAACATCCCGCAAGACCGCTTCATCAAATTGGTTAATGTCGTTGTTCTTTATCCAGACACGGTAATCCATGGGAAGACGTACGAAATTGAAACCCAGGGAAGAAATCAGCCTAAAGTCTTCCTCGACAAACGGCTTGTTGGACCAGTCCTTTGAAAACTTTTCAAGCAGGTTAAAACCGCGCCATCTTGGCAGGCGGCTGAAACCTGCGGAGTCATTTGCGGCGGAAGGAGATTGAAAGAAAAAAGCCATCAAAATCGCCGCAACCAATAATTTCCAAGTTTTAATCATTGGCTTTAGCCTCCGGGATGCAACCCTGCCTGCGGCCGGTTTGTTATTTGGTAAATTTATCCTTAATTTCGTGGCCGCTCAAGACCATTCCCGCGACAGCAGGATCATGAAGAAGATTTTTTGTGGTCAACTCAACATGTCTGTAGGAACCGTCGCCGCGCTTAAACCTGAAGGTTGTCACGTTTACTGAGCCCGGCGTTTTTAAATGGTTCTTGAATTCAGTTTGTATCCTTTCGAGGTCATCCTGATGGACAAGCTCCCAGGCCATCCTGCCGGTCAGGTCCTTCTGTTCCCAGCCAAAAAGCTGTTTATAGTTTGAGCTCACATATTTAAGCTTCCCGGTTCCGTCAACAATAGACATAACATCGGGTATGCACGAAAGCATTGCGGCCAACCGCTTTTCATTATATTCCGACGATAATGCAGCTTCTTTTCTCTCAGTAATGTCGGCATAGGTTCCATGCATAATATGCGGCTTTCCGTCCGCCGTCCAATCGCTGACTTTCCCGCGGTTTTGAACCCAGATCCAGCTCCCGTTTTTATGTTTCATCCTGAAATCGCAGCTGTAAAATTCTGCTTCCTTTCTGAAATGGCGCTGAAGAACTTCCCTGGACAAAGGAGCATCCTCGGGATGAAGAAACCTGGTAAGGTCTGTAACCATTATTGTTTCCCACTCAGGAAGCGGAAACTCCGGCGACAACTCGCTCATTTCATAACCTAGCATCTCCGCTATCCGTTTGTCTATGGTTGTTTCCCCAGTCTGTATATCCCAGGTCCAGGTACCAATTTTAGAACTTTCCAATACCGCCTGCAGCTTCTGGTTTTGTTCTTGCATTCTCTTGTGTAGAGCGTCCCTCTCGGTAATATCAACCATCAGGATGACTGCCGCTTTTTTCCCTGCCATTTCAATGATGGTGCCTGAAAACAATCCATGAATATAATCTCCGTTCTTGTCGCAGACATCCATGGTAAAACCCGAGAAAGCCCCTTTTGCAGCCAGCGTTTTCGCTGCGTCTAAAGACTTGTGCCATTCGGGAAAAAGGCCAAGCTCAACAGGAGTTTTTCCTATTACTTCTTCTCTTGAATATTTGGTTTTTTTCAGAAAAGCTTCGTTCACATCCAGGAAGGTGTTTTTTTCCAGATCATTGAGAGACATGGGTTCAGGATTGAACTCAAACACGTGCTTAAACTTTATGTTATCCTGTTGCTCGCCGGTTAAATCCCGCAGCCTTCCAAAAACACATTGCTGGCCGTTCCAGATACCCCTCCAGAATTTTGCTTCATAAGGAAATAAAGCGCCGAACTTTCCCTGTAATTCAAATACGCTAAATTCTTTTTTGTAGCCTGAAATCCCGCTTATCGCGCGGAGCGCTTCTTCCTGCCCGGCTTCAGGGAACAGTCCGGCTATTTGCATGAATCTTATTTCTCCCGGACTGTATTTAAGTTTTCTCGTTACGGCGTCATTCGCGTAAAGTATGACGCCTTTCAGGTCTGTGATTATTACAATGTCATCCAGAGCGTCGGAATACGACTGGAAATTCAGACGGAAGGACTCAAGCTCAGCGAAGTAATTATTTTGTTGAAGAGCCCCTGAAATAATCCGCGCAAGAACTCTGAAGAACTCAGACGAGCTTTTTTCGAAAACTTTCTCATTCCTGCAATCTTCAAGCCCGAGGAAGCCAGAATGCTTCCCATTGACGAGGAGCGGGAGGGCTATCCAGGACTGAATTTCCCCCTGCTTAAGCGTGTCAGCCAGGTCTTCGGGGATTTTTCCGGCATCCTCAGCTGCAATGTATCCGTCTTTCAGCAGAAGAGTCTTAAATGACGGCGCTTGCGCGTAAACGACTTTTTGCAATGTGTTTTGCAGGGAAATTCCCGGTTTAAGCCATTCAAAAGCAACTTCAGCTTTATGCCCAAGCGGTTCATCGAGCGCGACATACACCCTGCGGGCCTGAGTTCTATCCCCAATTATGCCAAGCGCTGTTTTAATCCGGAAACGAAATTCCCTGCCTTCTGAAAGCCTTGAAGTAACATCTGAAAGGATAGGAATAAATTCCCCGCTTCTGCTTGTCTCAAGATCCATTTCACTGTCCCCCGTGCGGCAAAGCACATTTACGACTGATATTATTTCATATCCATAAGGTTTTTTCAATAAATAACTGCAGGTTTGTAAACCGGGAGAGTTGTTCTTAAACAAAAAACACCGCGTGCTGAATCCCGCGGTGTTTTCCGTAAGGCAAGAGAAGCGCCCGTTTCCCGTTCTATTTTACAAATTGAGGCACTGACAGATCTCCTTTCTTCCTTTCTTTTTCTTTTTCTAATTTCATAATTTCCGTCAGATCCTGAAAAATCCCCTGTATTTTTCTCTTTCCGTTTATAACAAATACTGAAGCGGCTATGGACACAGGCACTTTGGTCCCGTCCTTCTTTATTATCACGCCCTCGACAAACCGCGCTCCCTTTTCATCCGCGTGCTCGGCAAATTGTTCCATGTAGAACTGCCTCTTTTCCTGAGGATGAAGATTTATCCGGTTCATTCCTATAAGCTCTGTCCTGGTGAGCCCGAAAAGCGCCTCCGCCTGCTTGTTGGCATCAACAATTATTCCGGTTTGAGCGTCAGCGAGCAGAATGGCGCTCTTAGTGTTCTGGAACAAATTACGGTACCGTTCATTCTCGTATTTTGCGTGAAGAAGAATGCCGAGCAGCCTGCCTATATCTTCAAAAAATTTTATAATTTCCGGGGTAAACCTGTCAATTTTTTTGTCGTTCAATTGAAGCACTCCGACTACGCGCAGCCCGTCGCAAACAGGAACAAGCGCCAATGAGTTATACCCCTCGTGAACACAAATATTTCTGGGATTTAGACCGGGACTTTTGGAATTCCTGCCCTTTAGAATATCCGCGGAATTATTTGTCCAAATACTGCCGCCCTGGGAAGCAAGAGGGTCGGCCGGGTCTAGCTTTCCGGAAAGAACCAGCCCGCAGGAGCATTCAAGCAATATTTGGCCATTATCGTCCCTGGCTGGGCAACCGAGACTGTTCAAGGCAACGAGCGAGTTCTCAGTGGCAAGAAATTGCCTGGAAAATCCGTCCGAAGCGAAATACGGAAAATCATCGTCTTTTTGCAGGCGGATTCCGACAGCATCATATTCAAAAGCATTCTTCAGCTCAAGAATGATAGTCTTCAGGGAGCCGTCAATATCGTGCGGAGCGCTGATAGTATTTATTATATGGCGCATCAGGCTGGATTCCATCTCAAGCTGAAGGCATCTCACGGCGTCTAATGTCATATTCCCCCCCCATATAACAAAAAAAGATACTTTCGGCAATCCGGGACCCGGACTTCTGCGGGCTGTAACTTTCCCCCCCAGGGCTTTCGCGCAAGGGTCGGCTTTTCGTTTTATCTTATGATTACTCTAACAAACAAACTCGCCATCGTCAAGGCCGGGCACATTGTCTCAGCGCTAACCTTCTGAACCGCCATTTTTTATATGCTTTTCAAGCATCGCTAAAATATCGTTCATGAGATAGGGCTTGCGCAAGACATCGGTAAACCCGTACTTGTGAGGATTCGCCATAACCTCGTCATCAGAATATCCGCTGGAACAGATTACAGGTATCTTCTTGTCAAGCCCGCGAAGCTCGGTTACAGTCTCTTTTCCGCCTTTACCGCCGGCAATCGTGAGATCCAATAGAACAAGATTCACCGGCTCTTTGCGGGTTTTAGCTTTACTATAGGCAGAAATGGCTTCTTCGCCGTTAGCCGCGGTCAGGACCGTGTATCCGGAAACCGCAAGCATAGTCTTCAGCATCTGCAATATGCTTTTTTCATCGTCCATTACAAGCACCCTGCCGCCGCCCCTTCCGGCCGGTTTCTCATCCTTCTTATCAGTTTGAATTTTTTGGGTCGACACTGGCAGGAAAACCTTCATACAGGTTCCTTTGCCTTGTTCGGAATCGAACTGTATAAACCCGTCGTGCTTTTTTATTATGGAATAAGAGGTAGCCAGGCCGAGGCCGCTGCCTTTAGGCTTGGTGGTAAAGAACGGGTCAAATATCTTTGCATGTAAATCCTGCGGTATGCCTGCTCCGCAGTCCAAAACCTCAACAGCAACATACTTTCCCGGAGCATTCCCGGCAGGGATATCTTTCCCTGTGAACTCGCGCAGTCTTGAGGCGACCTTTACCGTCCCGCCCTTAGGCATAGCCTGGACCGCGTTCAGGATAAGATTATTTATAACTTGACCTATTTGATTAACGTCTATGTCTACCGGTGGAAGCCCCTCAGGAATATCAAACTCAGCCGAAACATTTGCGCCGCTCAGCGCAAACTTTACATTCTTCTTAATAACATCCGTCAAGTTTGAGGTCTTTTTTTGAGGAACGCCGCCCTTGGAGAATGTTAAAAGCTGTTTGGCAAGGTCTTTAGCTCTGTCAAATGATTCCAGGGCTGATTCAAACTCGTGTTTAGAGTCAACCCCGGTTTTTTGTTTTTCTCTGGCAATCTCAATATTGCCGTATATACCGGAAAGCAGGTTGTTAAAATCATGAGCAATGCCGCCGGCGATAGTCCCGAGAGATTCAAGCCGCTGCGTCTGAGTTTTGGCTTCGTCTTCCTTCTTCCTCAGGGTAATGTCGGAGTAGGTCCCGTGCATGACGCTGGGCTTTCCGTCAGGCGTCCATTCGCTCACCTTCCCGCGCCCCAGCATCCAGACCCAGCTTCCGTCCTTGTGCTTCATCCTGTACTCGCATCTGTAACTCTCAGTTTCCTTCTTGTGATGCCGGTTCATCGCTTCTTTTGATTTCGTAAGGTCCTCGGGATGGAACAGGTTTTTCAGATCCTCAACGAAAATAGCGTCAGGCCCGTAAGAATGCCTGTCTGGAGAAATCTCCGACGGTTTATAGCCCAGCATCTCTGACAGCCGCTTGTCCGAAATCAACTCGCCGCTTTGAATATTCCAGGTCCAGGTGCTGAGGTTCGACCCTTCAAGCACCGCCGTGAGGCGCGCGTTCTGCACTTCAAGCCTGCTTTTCAGCTTCAATTGCTCTGAAACATCAATCATCACCGTAAGATAGACCGATTTCCCCTGGTTTTCCACTACGGCGCCCGAAAAAAGCCCTTTAAGAATATCGCCGTTTTTACATTGAACATCAAGAACTACCCCGTTTATTTTTCCTGAATTTGCCAGTTCCTGCCCGATATTCGCCTGCTTTTTGAAATCCGGAAACAGGCCCAGTTCCATGGCGCTTTTCCCGATAACTTCATTTTTTGTGTAACCGAGTTTCTTCAGGAAAGCGTCATTCACATCAAGAAAGACCTGATTGTTAATATCGCTCAAGGCCATGGGTTCGGGATTCATTTCAAATATCTTTGTAAACCTCTGCAGCGCGGACTGCTCCGCGGAAAGATCCTTTGAGAGACCGAAGATGCATTTCCTGCCGCCCCATTCCCCGAACCAGACCCTGGTTTCCACGGGAAGTATTTTCCCGTCTTTGCCGATAAGCTCCAGCGGGCAGGAGTCCCTGTCTCCCTGGAACATTGATTCCAGAATAGCTGCGGCCTCGGCGCGCCTGTTCTCGGGATGAAGTTCAAGTATCTTCATTTTCTTGAGTTCTTCGGGTTTGTACTTGAGCTTTCTTGTCACAGCCTGGTTCGCGTAAAGCAGGTTGCCGTTAAGGTCCCCCACTACAATGATCTCGTCTATGGTGTCAAAGTATGACTGGGAGTCATTCCTGCGCAGCTGAAACTCCCCGCTTGTTCTCATATTTTCCAATTCGGCGGCCAGAATCTTTGCGAGCGAGGACAAGAAATCATAGTCATCATTTGTCCAAAATCGCATATATTTGCAGTTGTCAAGAGCCAGGAAGCCGATGCATTTGGAATTTACAATAAGAGGAAATGCCGCCCAGGAGTAAATCTCTACTCCCTTAAGGCACAAAGAGAGTTCTTTGGGCAGTTTTGAAGTATCTTCAGCCGCAACATAATTTTTCCCGGCCAGAATTTTTTTTAAGGAGGGTTGATCGGTATAAAGAATATGATTGAATGCGTTCGGCTGGTGGTTTGCGGGAATATGCCACTCAAATTCAACGTTTGAGGCAAAACCTTGCGCGTCATCCATGCAGACATAGGCTCTTACGGCAAGAGTCTGCTTCCCGAGAACGCTCACAACCTCAGTCATCTGCCTGCCGATGTTTTGCCCGGAAAGTTTTGACATGATTTCGGTTAAAATCTGGCTGTGCCTTAAACCTTTGTCGGAATGATTTTTCCAGAACATAGCCCCCCTACCAATAGAAACAGACCGTTCTGTGTGATTATTATCCGCCTTGCAAACTGCAATTTCAAGGACAAACTAAGAGGCCGTTTCCCGCGGTTTATAACAGGCAAACAGGCGGAAAGTTTGATATACTCTGCAAGGGGCAGAACAACAAGCTATTTCTGTAAATTTCCTGCTGTCAGAGAAATATCGGTAAAATAGAAATAGAAAGTCAGCCGGGGGACATGAAATGTTTAAATCATTCTTTTTTCTTTTTCTGGCGCTCGCGCCGCTTGCAGTTTGCGCGTTAGAAAGCGAAGCGCCGGGGGATTTCTCTCTGGAAGCCGCTTTTTATGATTTCGTCGAGCTCAAGCCAAATACAATCTTCGCCTTTGACACATATCTGTTTTCCGCCCGCGGCCGCCTGTTCTCCCCCGCTAAAGACGTGGCGGTAAGATTAGGCGCTTTTCTTAGCAGGACGGAGGACAGCCGCGACACGGGAATAAATCTCAGCGGATTTTTCTCCTGGGGCCGCTGGAAAACCATTAAATTCTATAACTCCGTCTCAGGAACAGGCGGCGTAAACCTGAATGACTCTGTTTTCTACGCGTCCGCAGACGCAAAAATAGGCGCGGAATTACCATTACTTGCCGGGGTAAACCTCTTTGGAGAAGGAGGCATAGTCTTTCGGACCGCAGTAGAAACTGACTTGATAGTTAACGCCGGAATAAGATACAATGTATTCTAAATGCAGTAGGGGGTATAATATGAATAAATTTATAATTGCCGTATTTCTTGCGTGCCTTCCGTTCCTCCTTTTAGGGCAGGCGTCAGGCAAGAACAGCGTTGAGATTTCCGCGTATGATTTCGTGCATAAGACTTCGCCCTATGTCAATATTCAGGACTTCCTGGCCGGTATCAACTGTGAGGTATGCTCGCCGTCAAAATACATAAAGGTAACTGCCGGCCCGTTCATATCATTGAATGACGGCTTAAATGATCTGAGCGCGAGAGTGAATGGATTTTACACATTCTCCCCTGACGCTGCGGCCAGGGTGTACGCCTGTCTCACGGGCGCAAGCGGGATTTCACTCTCAAACGGGGCATTCTTCGCTTCCGGCGAGGGTAAACTGGGCGGGGTGATTTCTCTGGGGCAGGAAGAAGGATATATTGAGGGCGGAGCGCTTCTGAGACTGCCCGGCGGAACTCTTCACTTCTTAGTCAATTGCGGCATCAGAGTTTACTTGTTCTGATAATACATTTAGAGGGGCAAATATGAAAAAGCTTACACTGGCTCTCTGCTTCGCGCTTGTTTCGGCACTTGTGTCAGCTTCCGGACCGGTAGAGGAAATTAAAGCAACGGCCGGCAAGAACCTGGTCGCCTTCACCGGCAACAGGACCCAATCCATCTCCCCTGTTAAATCTGACATATTGGATACTTTCTTCAATATTTACCTGAAAGAGGTTGCAGGAATAAATATTGTCCCTCAGATTACCATGGAATCGCTAAGCCTCCCCTTTGAGGAAGAAAATCTTGAAAGTATCGGAAAGGCCATGGAAAAGCTCAACGCAGACAGGGAAATCTGTTACTTTGTCTCTGACAACAGTTTTGGGTACAAGATAGACTTCATGGTTTTTGACGGAAGGACCGGAGATACTCTTTACAATCAGAGCGGGACAGCCGGAGATATGGTGGAGTGTATCGCAATGCTCTCTGTGTATCTTAAGGACGCGGAAAGCATACTTGTTGCTTCTCCAAAGAAGATAGTAGCGGCCGCGGAAGCAAAACCCGGAACATCCTACCCTGCGGCTAAACCAGCCAGGAAATCTTATAACGCACCGTCAGCGCCTGACCGGCTAAACTTTGAGTTCGGCGTTTATGACTTTCTCAACAGGGGCTGCGGGCCGCTTGTAAGGAATCACTCCTCGTTCCTCGCGTTAAACTACAAGATATCCACTCCGATGAAGGACCTCGTTTTTATCTTTGGCCCTTTTTATTCGGAAGGGCTCGGCAGTAACGATGTCGGCATGAGAGTAGCAGGTTACTTTAACAGGTTTCCCAAAGAATTCTATAATGTCTATACGGGAATCTCGGCCTCAGGTGGCTACTGCAACAGGGACAAGAACCTCTATGCTGAAACCGAGGTAAAACTCGGCGGCGAGCTCTTAATTTTTGATGTTGACCTGTTCGGCGAAGGCGGAGTGGCTTTCAGGACAGGGCAGGCCTTAAACATACTTGTAAATATGGGCGTCAGGTTATATATCTTTTAGCAGTTTCTCAGAGTTTTTTGTAGGTTGGCACAAGTTCCGCAACGAGTTCAACAGGCGCGCCGGGCTGGTTCATAAGTTTCTCTTTCAACAAATCAATCTTCGTAGCAAGCTTTTCAAAATTTACCGGCACGGGCTTTGCCACAAATATCCTCTCAAGTTTTGTCGCCTGCAGACCTTCTTCGGCCATCAAGAGCTCTTCATATAGCTTTTCCCCAGGCCTAAGTCCGGTAAACTTTATTGAAATATCCTTGCCGGGTTCAAACCCAGCGAGCCGGATCATTTCCTTGGCCATATCATAAATTTTAACAGGCTGGCCCATATCAAGAACAAAGATCTCCCCGCCCTTTGCTATGGAACCCGCCTGAAGGACAAGCTGAGTGGCTTCGGGAGTGGTCATAAAGTATCTTGTAATTTCCGGATGGGTTACGGTCACAGGCCCGCCCTTCTCTATCTGTTTGCGAAACAGCGGCACAACGCTTCCGTTGCTTCCCAGTACATTTCCGAAGCGTACGGCCACATATTCGGTCGTACTGCTCTGATTTAAGCCTTGAATTATCATCTCCGCGAGGCGTTTTGTGGCCCCCATGATATTCGTTGGATTTACCGCCTTATCCGTTGAAATCAAAATAAACTTTTTTGCTTTGAACTTTCCGGCGCATTCAGCAACATTTTGAGTGCCGAAAACATTGTTCTTTACGGCTTCCGACGGGCTGCCTTCCATAAGAGGCACGTGCTTGTGAGCTGCCGCGTGAAAGACTACATCCGGCCTGTATTTCGCGAAGATACCCTCTATTCTCTCGGAGTCCCTTATACTGGCTATTATGGCGTCAAACCTCAGAGACGGGTAGGAATCCTTAAGTTCGTTCTGTATGTCATAAACGCTGTTCTCATAATTATCCAGAATAATAAGCCGTTTTGGCTCGTAATGCGCTATCTGCCTGCAGAGTTCCGAGCCGATGGAGCCGCCGCCTCCCGTTACCATTACTACCTGATTCTTAAGGAACACAGTAAACTCGGAGCTGTCAAGATAGACCGTTTTCCTTCCAAGCAGATCCTCAACATTTACATCGCGTACTTTCTGTATTTTGGCTGATTCGTCAATAAGTTCTCCGACCGAAGGAAGCATCTTTACTTTACAGCCGGTTTCCGCGCACATACTATACAACTCATCCAGTACCTTCTTCCCTGCCGAGGAAACGGCAATAATTATCTCGTCAACAATATACTTCTTTACGGCTTCCTGCAGCAGTTCCCTTCCGCCGATTATTGGAACTCCCCTCAATTTCTTTCCATGCAGAAATTTATCGTCATCTATTATCGCCACAGGCTCGCTTCTGAGAGCCGGATGGCGCTCCATTTCTCTAATAATATTGGCGCCGGCTGAACCCCCTCCGAAAATTAGGACGCGTGTCATCTCTTTGTTATTTGAAGGCGTGTTGTCCCGCATTGCCCGTCTGATGGAACCATAGACAAACCTGAAGGCGGACAGAAAAACAAAATCAATAAACAAGGTGATGGCAAAAATACTCCTGGGAGCGTCGGCATAGGACAGCATGTTGTTTACAAACCCAAACCAGGCGGGAAGCTGCGTGCGGGCGAGAAGAACAATAGTTTCAAGTATGAGGTTGCTGACAAAAGCGGCTTTGGCTATATACAACATTTCGTGCGTTCCGGCGTACCGCCATAAAGTGCCGTAGAGGTGGAAGGCGAAGTAACAGGTTATCTTGACCACGGCGCTCAAAATAAGAATAGACAAAAAATCCGCTTTAAACGCCGGAGCCATGTTGAAGGTATTGGTATCTAGCCTGAAATAATACGCAAGAATCAATCCCGCGCTAATTAAGACCAAATCTCCAACAGCCAAAAATATAGCCCTAAGCCAGTACTTCATTCAATCCCCCATTTGAGCAAACAATTACTTGCTCCACACAACCCTGTTTACATAATCAGTGTACGACAAAATAATTCTCAAGACCTTCTCAGAAACATTAGGCATGCTATAGTCAGCAACATTTCTAATCGTTTGCTTGGACTGATTTTCAAGCACCTCTAACCCCTGCAGAATCCTTTCTTTCTTAAGACCGACCATCATTACAGCCGCTTCTTCCATTG
>Ga0209083_1002669_pt1 | contig 16378 bp, 9 predicted proteins | sample AM7aDNAmetaG_FD_184132 | JGI IMG/M metagenome (GOLD analysis project Ga0209083, IMG submission 184132) | Freshwater microbial communities from Finland to study Microbial Dark Matter (Phase II) - AM7a DNA metaG (SPAdes) (version 3) | ecosystem: Environmental > Aquatic > Freshwater > Lake ...
CGATAATGCCTGGATCGCCGACGGCAGCATTTTCCCCGCTCCGCTTCTGGCAAACTGCGCCTTTATTATTTATTGCCTTGCCTACAAGGTGGCCGATTCCATGCTCGGGCGAACGCGCAGCAGTGCGCAGGCTCCTTCAGCAATGTATCAAAAGGGTACAGCCTCATGAGAAAAGCGATGAAATGCAAACTGGCCGCCTGTGCCGCTTTTTTGCTACTGTGCAGCGCCTGCTCGCTGTCGGGGCTGTGGCCGGATCTGCCTTTGAACCTGAACAGCAAGGCGGTACAGCGGATTGAAAAAAATATCGGTGATGCCGACAACTTTACTTTTGCCGTAATGGGCGACAGCAGGGACAATTCGGAAAAATTTCGGGCTGTTCTTGCCGCAGCTGCCGCGCATGCTCCGGCATTTATCGTGCATACGGGGGACATTACCAGATTTGGCCGGGCCGATGAGTTTGACGAGGCTGTGGCCATACTGCGGTCATGTCCGGCGCCGGTTGTCGTCATCCCCGGCAATCATGATCTTGAAACGGAAAAAGGGCGGTTTTTCGAGCAGGTATTCGGGCCGCTTGACTTTTATTTTCAGGCCGGAGCCTTTCGCTTTATCTGCATCAATAACGCCGATGATGTTCTTGACGGAAGTTTTATCCGCCTGCCCGCTGGAGATGCTCCGGCAAAGCTCGCAGAGCTTGCAGAAGGCAAGATGCCCGCCTGTATCGTGATGCACCAGCCGCCTGCCACAGCCGCAATTAAAGAGCATGTCTCCGTACCGAGCACAGAGCCGCTTGCAGCGCTTCTGCGAAAGCACGGGCCGGGCATCGGTGCTATCCTGTGCGGCCATATACACGGCTATGCCGCTACTGAGCTTGAAGGCGTGCCGGTCATCATATCGGGTGGCGCTGGCGCCCCGCTGCAGGATAACAAGGGCACTGGCTTTATCAGACGGTTTAATTTTGTGCTGGTGAGCGTGCAAGGCCGAAGCCTCAGCCATACTGTGTATTTTGTGGATTAACAATGCCCGACGCACAGATACTTATCATCCACCAGGGCGCTATCGGTGATCTTGTTCTGTCTCTTCCCGCTTTGCAAACCATTAAAAGCTCATTTCCGGGACGGGATATCGAGATGCTCGGCTATCCGGGCATACTTTCACTGGTGAGCAGCGTTTTTGCCCATACCACGCGCTCTGTCGACGGTGCTCCTGCAAGTACGCTGTATGGCGATTATGAAAATATACCTGCGCAGATGCGGCAGTATCTGTCCGGCTTTGAAAGGCTGTTTGTTTTCAGCGCCGGCAAAAAAACCGGTTTTATTGAAAATCTGCAGCGCTGCCATCCAGCCGTTGTTCATGTCAGAACCTTTCCCGACACAGCTCAGCATGTGGTCGATTATCAGCTTGCGCAGCTTGCAGCCCTGGGCTTTGCCACTGCTGAGCCTGTTCCGCAGCTGTGCGCAGGCTGTGATGACATGAGACGGGCTGATGATTTTTTCCGACTCAATGATTTTAATATAACTTCAGGGCCTCTTATTGCCGTGCATGCCGGCAGTGGCGGCCGGCACAAGAACTGGCCGCTGTCATCGGTGCATATCGTCATGCAGCATCTGCATAACGATATGAAGGCCGTATTTCTGAGCATTGAAGGCCCTGCCGAAGAAAAGACAGCCGGTAAAATGACGGCTTCACTCAGTGCGCTACCATGCTTTCCCCTTCGTAATCGCGATCTGCCTCTTGTGGCCGCTATCATTAGTAGAACTACGCTGTTTATCGGCAATGATTCGGGTATCACCCATATGGCTGCGGCTGCCGGCATACCAACGATTGCCGTTTTCGGCCCCACGGATTCTGCTGTCTGGGCGCCGCGGGGCCAGTCGGTCTGCATTGTCAGAGAATGTGGCCCCGACGGGCAGTGGCGCTGGCCCGAGCCTGACACTGTGCTGCGTGAGGCGCGCCTGCTGTTGGGCTGTTGACAAAGAACGGCTGCTCAAGTAGTATTCGAAATCTGTTTATTTTGTAACTACTCAGGTAACAATGGTTCTGAACTCTGAACCTTGAACCTTGAACCCTGAACCCTTTCACGAGGTGCATATGAAATATGTGGTTCTTATTGGCGATGGCATGGCCGATTATCCCATTGAAGAAAAGGGTGGCAAGACCCCGCTTGAGCTTGCCGCAATTTCCTGCATGGACATGCTTGCCCAGAAGGGCACACTGGGGCTCGTGCACACCATCCCCGATGGCATGGAACCCGGAAGCGATGTGGCAAATCTTGCGGCCATGGGCTATGATCCGCGAAAATACTATTCGGGGCGCGCTCCTGTCGAGGCCGCAAGTATCGGCGTTGCCCTTGCCGACAGCGATATCGCTTTCCGCTGCAATCTGGTCACTTTGGCCGACAAAGACGGCGCGCTCTGGATGGATGACTACAGCGCAGGTCATATAACAACTGCCCAGGCCGCCGAGATCATAGCAGGTCTTAAAAAGACACTCGACAGCTCTGATATTACTTTTTATCCAGGCGTGAGCTATCGCCACCTGATGGTATGGAAAAACGGAACGGACAAGCTTAAAACAACGCCGCCCCATGATATATCGGGCAGAAAAATTGACGATTATCTGCCCCGCGGTGAGGGTGCTGAGCGGGTGAGGCAGCTCATGGAGCAGAGCCGCGCAATTTTGCCCGGCATGGAAATAAGCAAGCAGAGAGCTGCGCGGGGAGACAGCGCTGTGAGCTCTATCTGGCTGTGGGGGCAGGGCAGGGCGCTGAAGATTCCGCATTTTGTCGACCTGCACGGCATTTCCGGTAGCGTCATTTCTGCGGTTGACCTTGTCAAGGGCCTGGGCATCTGCGCGGGGCTGAAATCCATCGATGTGCCCGGCGCCACAGGCTATCTCGACACCAACTATGCGGGCAAGGTTTCCGCGGCGCTGCAGGCGCTTGAATCCGGCGACTTTGTCTATGTGCATGTGGAGGCCCCGGATGAAGCATCGCATAAAGGCAGTTTTGCCGAGAAGATTCAGGCGATAGAGGATTTCGACGCGCGTATTGTCGCCCCTATGATTGAGGGGCTTGATAAGCGGTATAGAGATTTCAAGGTTTTGGTAATGCCGGATCATCCCACCCCCCTGTGCACAAAAACCCATGCCTCAGACCCGGTGCCGTTTATCCTGTATGATTCGGCAAACCGCGTCAATAAAATCAACAACCAGCGGGCCTACTGCGAGAAAGATGCCCGGGCGGCGGGCATTGTGGTAGATGAGGGCGCACTGCTTATGGACCAGTTTATCAGGGGTGTTGCCCTATGAAGCCTTATGTAACGGAGTACCGTGTCATCTATGCCGACTGCGATCCCTTTGACGTCATGTATTATGCAAACTATCTGACGCTGTTCGAGCGGGGCAGAACCGAGTTTTTCAGATCCCTGGGCCTTGCCTACCGCGATATATCCGACAGGGGTATTTATACGCCTGTTTCGGAAGCACACTGCAAATATTTTAAATCGGTTCGCTACGACGACCTGCTGCTTATCGAGACCTCTATCGGCCTACTGAAAAAGGCGAGCATCAGGGTAGATCATGATATATACAAAAAAGAGCCCCGCACGCTGCTTGCCCGCGGCTATACGGTGCTGGCATTTGTCAACCGTGATGTGAAGATTCAGCCCGTGCCACCTGACGTGGTTGAAAAAATTCGGCATCTGCTGGATGAAGACGCAGCGCAGCGGCAATAAACGGCAAAAGAAACACCGGTGATTTAAAAGCCTTGACTTTAAGTTTGTTTTCTATATACTGATTTAATAACTTATAAATTGATGCGGGGTGGAGCAGTTTGGTAGCTCGTCGGGCTCATAACCCGAAGGTCGTTGGTTCGAATCCAACCCCCGCTACCAGCACTACGGAAGCACTTGGACTAAAAGTTCGGGTGCTTTTTTTGCGCCAGTCACGCCATACTATCCGGGAGCTTTTATGCCTGCAGCCAAAAAGGTCTGCGCGGCTTGAAATGAGTCCAAAAAAATCTTCCAAAAAGTACTTGTTTTTAATTTCTTGATTTGTTATCCATTAATTTTAATATTTTTATTAAAACAAAAGTGCATTTCAGAACTTTGAAAGTTAAGTATTTTGTAAAAATTGAGTAACGTTTAAAAGTTCTGTGTGTTACAGTTTATATACTCGTCATTTTTTTAGGCCCAATTCATAATATGTTTTTTTATTGGGCATGTGCAACTGGCTGACTGTAGAGAATCACAAAATACTTAATTGAAGGAGGAGTTATGAAAAGAAGAGCAGTATTTTTATGTGCGGCCCTGGCGGTCATGCTGTATGCGAACTCGGCTTTGGCATCAACGGTCTGCCAAAATCTTAAAGGCACTTGGACATTCAACTATGGCGGCTCAGACAACAAGACAGTGTATATAAACTCGGTCAACGATTTTGATACTAATGGAGGCCTGAAAAACAGCGTGTTCACCTGCTGGGCCTACGCTCTACGCGACGATGGTCAACAGATCCTGATAGCAGGGGCTATTAATCCGACGGAATATCCATACGCACCAACCACCCTGGGCTATTATGAAACCTATACACCTAATGCCTCAACCCCTTATGACCGCATTAATTTAACCACCTTCACTGGTTCGTTTTTTGACAATATCACCAAACCGCTGGAGTCCGGTAATGGAAATGGCATTTGTAGTTTTTATTCCGGAGGGACTGGAACCTGCTATTGGCTTAACTCCGGCCTGACAAAAGGCAGACGGACCAGCACTGATGCGCTTCAACCCGGCTCATGCAAGGATTGGGTAGGCAGATGGACCAACACCTATTTCAATATCGCAACGCCTGCTGATCCGAACGATAATATGACTGATAATATGACTCTAACGTCATTTGATAACTCAACAATCAACAATCCTGCTCTGGGTGATTTAGACTGTACTGTTTTAGGCTATCGGGAATCTGATAATGCGAGCATAACTATCGCCAAGGCAGTCGGCGAAAATTACTACCGCTACTATTATACGGACAATTTAACACTTGTGGGCAATTTTGATCCATTTAGCCAGATAGATAACTCATCATTTTTTAAGACCCAGTTCTCGGTCAACCCGTCGACTGTTAGTCAAACAGATAATCTGACTAATTTAATCTCAGGCAAAAGGATAACCACGACAACCACAGCACCGCCTTCAGCCGGAGGCACCTGTAAAGACTGGATTGGCACCTGGACATTAACGTATGACAGTAGCACCGACACCCTGCCGGGAGATGCCCTTGGCAATGGCCGTAATGGCGATTATGAAGTGAAAATATGTAAAATTACAGAGAACTATGTGTTTCCATCTGCTCCCGGCATGACGTTCCCGTGCTTTGCTGAGGGTACCCGGCCAGTGGACGGAAAGCTCATCTATTTTATCGCATCGCCATTCGATCCCGTAACTGCTTACAGAACGTACTATTATGAACTCGATTCATATCCCAGCGGAGCGCTGTCGAACGGTGCTGCCATTGCTCCGGACAAGTTCACGGGAACCGCGTTTACACCCTCTGCAAACACTTTTGGATTGACGAAAGGTATAAGAACCGACAATACTACCACTGGCTGCGAAACTCCTCTTGAATGCGTGTTAAAAATCGCTCCCAAAAAGATTTTCCCGCTGCTTACTTTCATCAGTCCGATTGTACCTTTTGTGATCAGCGCAGCCAAGGACAGTGGTATTGAATTCACCAGGCCTATAGACATTGATTGGGGTACGACTGCCATCAATGACATTATCAAGATTAGAATAGGCAAGAGAATCATATTTGGGTTAATGATCAGGCGTCCCTTACAGCTTGAATCGGATAATTATACCGTGACCGTAAAATATGGGGACAACGATACCGAACAGTGCGGAACGATCGAGGTAAAGTAATTCCTTGTTTCTGACCGGATGTTTGCTGCCAGTGCAGTAAACCCAGGTACGCAAAAGGCCCGATGCATGAGCATCGGGCCTTTTTGTATTCCGGCGGTGGTGCTGCTTACGGCGGGCACAGGGCGCAGACCGAACGGAATGCTTCTGTCGAAAGATAGCGGTCGCCGCGGTCGGCAAACAGCACCACAACGGTCGAGCCTCGCGGCAGGTCCTTCGCCACATCCATGGCGCCCCACAGGGCTGCGCCGCTGCTGAGCCCGCTGAACAGGCCTTCGCGCAGGGCCAGATCGCGGAAATTTTCAAAGGCATCGTCATCCTTGCAGACGATCTTTTTATCAAGAAGGCCGGGCTCATAGATGGGCGGCACAATTGACTCCTGCATATTCTTCAGGCCCTGTATGCGGTGATTGAGCACCGGCTCGATGCCGACGACTTTGGTGCGCGGGTGATGCTCGCGGAAATAGCGCGAGCAGCCCATGAGCGTGCCTGTGGTTCCCATGCCGGCAACAAAGACATCAGCCTCGCCTTTGGTGTCGCGCACGATTTCCGGGGCCGTGGTTTCATAGTGAGACAGCCAGTTTGCCGGATTCGCAAACTGGTTGGGCATATAATAGGTATCGCCGAATTTTTCCATAATATGATGGGCTCGCATGATGGCGCCGTCGGTCTTATCGCAGCCGGGGGTAAGCTCGAGCTCCGCCCCGAGGGCCGTCAGTATCGAGCGCCGCTCTTCGCTGACGCAGGCGGGCATGGTGAGCTTGATACGGAAGCCCAGGGCTGTTGCTATCATGGCCATACCGATGCCGGTATTGCCCGAGGTCGGCTCAAGAATCGTTTTGTCCGGCGTGAGCTGCCCTGACTCAATGGCCTGTTTGAGCATATAGTATGCGGGCCGGTCCTTAACCGATCCGCCGGGGTTTGAGCCCTCAAGTTTTGCAAATATGCGCACACCTGTTTTGTCGGGGTTCCATATCCGGGTCAGTTCAACAAGGGGTGTGTTGCCGATGGCATCAATTACACTCATTTTCCTCTCCCTCCTTAAAGCTTTGCATTGACTTACGCAGCTTGTTAAATTATCTTTAAACGTCGAATCTGTAAAGAGATTTTCCATTGGCCGCGAGCAGGCATCAAAAGCGTGCATCACGACCGGAGCGACGAGCAGACTGAAGCCGGGCAGAGAGATAGTATCCGTATGCCGGAACATGAAATTTGCCGTTTTCAAGCCGTGTAACATCATGCCCCATTAAGGTGCTCTTTAGCACGCATGAATAAACAAAACATACTGCAAAAACCCGAAATCATGGCCCCTGCCGGCGACTGGATCAGCCTGCGCGCCGCACTTTATGCTGGCTGCGATGCTGTTTATTTTGGCATAAAGGGGTTTAATATGCGGGCGCGCGCCGATAATTTTTCCCCGTCCGCACTGGGCAAAATCGCCCGGCTGTGCCATGCCGCAGGCGCGCGCGCCTATCTTGCCCTCAACACAATCGTCTATGAAGGCGAGCTGGGAAAAACAGCTGCTCTGCTTGCGCGGGCGCGGGCGGCACAAATCGATGCGGTCATCTGCTGGGATTTTGCCGTGATCGGGCAGGCCCGCAGTCTCGGGCTGCCTGTTTTTGCCTCCACGCAGATGTCGGTGTCTAACAGCGCTTCAATGCTCCAGCTGTACCGGCAGTTTGGCATAAAGCGGTTTGTGATTGCCCGTGAGTGCTCGCTTGAGGATATAGTGAAGATCAGGCGCAGCCTCAGCAAAACCTTTGGGCCGCAGGCCCGGGAAATTGAGATTGAAGCGTTTGCCCACGGCGCCATGTGCGTGTCGGTGAGCGGCCGCTGCTTTCTTTCGCAGTTTGAGCATGGCAAATCGGCCAATCGCGGCGAATGCCTTCAGACGTGCAGGCGCGAGTTCATCGTGCGCGACGTGCTGCGGGGCCATGAGCTTGCCCTTGGTAATAATTATATTTTGAGCCCCAAAGATTTATGCACGCTTCCCTTTATCGAGAAGCTTCTTGCTGCGGGGGTTGCAAGCTTGAAGATTGAAGGCCGCAACCGCAGCCCCGAATACGTGGCAATTACGACCGCGGCTTACCGCAGGGTGGTGGATTTTTATTTCGATCACCGGCGAGCACGCGATTTCAAGATCCGCTTCGACGAGCTCAAAAAAGAGCAGATGGAGAAGCTTGCGCGAGTATATAATCGCGGATTCTCTTCCGGGTTCTATCTGGGTAAGCCCATTGACCAGTGGCATAATACTGAAGGCGGCACGGCAACTACGCGCAAGGAGTATGCGGGTTTAGTCACCAATTTTTATAAGCAACATGGGGCTGCCGAGATACGCGTCGAGAGCAACGAATTTGCCCCGGGCGATGAGATTATGTTTCAGGGTGCAACCACGGGCGTATTTTCTCAAAAGGTAGAGTCCATAGAAATAAACCGCATGCGGGTTGACCGGGCATGCAAGGGCGCTTTGGTTGCTGTAAAAGCCGATCGCCATGTGCGGCGGGGCGATAAAGTGTATGTTATTAAATATATAACAAAATAGCCTTTTGGCTAAAATCTTCAGGGCATAAAAATTAGGGTTCAGGTGGCAGGATCGCAGGAGCTTAGTCTTCGCGCCCGGGGTGTGTCGTAGGGGTATCCGCTGCGGCGGACAAGATAGAAACGGTTTAAAATTTTAATGTAGGGGCGGGCTTTATGCCCGCCCTCGGGAGGGGATAAACCCCTCCCCTACGGTTAGAAAATATTTAATTCAAGATTTAGGATTCACAATTGAAGATTGTAGGGGCAGGCTCCCGTGCCTGCCCTAAACCTGATGTATGTGCATAAAGATCTATGATAAGCATTGAAAATCTTTCAAAAAGTTACGGCGGCCAGGCTCTGTTTGAAGAGGCAAGCTTCAAGCTCGGGCAGCGCGAGCGCGTGGGCCTTGTCGGGCGCAACGGCCACGGCAAGACTACGATATTCCGCATTATCACGGGTGATGAGCATGCCGATGAGGGATCGGTTGTCATACCCCGCGGCTACCGGATCGGCTATGTGCGGCAGCATCTGGATTTTACCGAAAGCACGGTGCTTCGCGAAGGCTGCAGGGGCCTGTCTGAAGAAGACAGGCATAATCACTGGAAGGTAGAAAAGATTCTTGCTGGGCTTGGTTTTTCCGCCAGCGATATGCAGCGACCTCCTTCGGAATTTTCAGGCGGCTACCAGGTGCGTCTGAACCTGACAAAGGTGCTGGTGTCTGAGCCAGACCTGCTGCTTCTTGACGAGCCGACCAACTATCTTGACATCACATCGATTCGCTGGATAGAGGGTTTCCTGCTGTCATGGCCCCATGAGCTGATGCTGATTACGCATGATCGCGGTTTCATGGATAAAATTGTAACCCATGTGGTGGGCATTCACCGCCGCCGGGTCCGGAAGATTCCGGGCAACACGGAAACCTATTATTCCCAGCTTGCCATGGAGGAGGAGGTGTATGAAAAGACGCGCATCAATGACGAGCGGCGCAAAAAAGAAATAGAGCTTTTCATTTCCCGCTTCCGCGCCAAGGCACGTCTTGCCGGCATGGTGCAGTCGCGCGTAAAAAGTCTTGCAAAAATGGGCAGCCGCGACCGTTTGGAAGAGATCAAGGACCTTGATTTTTCTTTTCGCGAAAAGCCCTTCAGCAGCAAGTATATGATGTCGGTGCGTGACATGTCCTTCGGCTATACTGCCGGCCAGATACTTATCAGGAATTTTTCAATCAGCATTGCCGCAGGCGACCGGATATGCGTTGTCGGCAGAAACGGCAAGGGCAAAACAACACTGCTGAAACTGCTTGCCGGGGCGCTTGCGCCGCAGGCCGGCGAGATTACCGCCAACCCCAATGTGACGGCCGGTTTTTTTGAGCAGACCAATATTAAAACGCTTGTCGATACCCGGACGGTCGAGCAGGAGGTTCTGTATGCCGCCCCTGATGTTGACAGCCAGCTTGCCCGTAATCTCTGCGGATCAATGATGTTTGAAGGCGATGCAGCCCTCAAAAAAATAAGCGTTTTGTCTGGAGGTGAGCGCAGCCGCGTGCTGCTGGCAAAGATACTTGCCACGCCCGTGAATCTGCTGCTTCTGGACGAGCCCACCAATCATCTTGACATGGAATCATGCGACGCCCTTGTTGCGGCCCTTGACAGCTTTGAGGGTGCTGTCGTGATGGTCACACACAATGAGATGTTTCTGCATGCTCTTGCCCAGCGTCTTATAGTGTTTCAGGATGAGATGCCCTATGTGTTTGAGGGCAGCTACCAGTGGTTTCTTGAAAAGGGCGGCTGGGGCGATGATGAGAATATTCCGCGAAGGCTTGAGAACCAAACGGGCGCGGCTCAGGGGCAGGCCGAAAAGCTTAACAAAAAAGAGCTTCGCCGGGTCCGCTCGGATTTTTTTACCGAGCGAGCCAGGGTGCTGCGTCCGCTGGAGGAGCGCATGGCCGATGTCGAAGCTGATATTGAGACGCGTGAGGCCGAGCTGAACAGCTTATACTGCGCCATGCAGGATGCAGCGCAGGCCCAGAATGGCGCCCGCATTGCGGAGATATCGCAGGCCTTGCAGCCCTGCCGGCAGGCAATTGATGAAATGTATGTGGAGCTTGACCGCCTGACCGTTGAGCTTGAATCACAGCAGACGGTGTTTGATGCCCGCCTTGCCGAGATTGAGCAGCTTGAAGCGGCGCAGGGCTGAGCCTGTTCGTTTTGATGGTTGATGGTCTGGGAAAACTCTAAAATTCAACAAAAACGTCATACCTGCAAAAGCCGGTATCAAGAAATATCTAATAGTTACAAAGCAATTGACACCGTTTTTTCTCTGCGGAGGGCGACTTTTTACGAGGACGTCATTGTTGGTTGTTAACGTAAAACGATCAGCAAACTTTCTCCGTGCCCCATGAACCTTCGCTACCTGAGTTGCCGTTTGCTTATAGTGCGAGGCAGCAGTTTCGGCAGTATTGCCTGTGTCCGTGCCGCTAAGCCGGCCGGACTGTCTGGGCCCGAGCGTGCCCGCAGGCCTGATGAGCCATGGATTATGACAATTAATTCCTCTATCATCATATTGAGTTTATGTGCCTGATTGGAGAGTTCCTGGCTGGCTGCTGCCGATTCTTCCGAATGCGCCGCATTGCTCTGGGTAACTTGTTCCATCTGTGAGATGGCTGAGCTGATCTGGCCGATGCCTTCGGCCTGCTCCCTGCTTGCCCCTGCAACTTCGCTGTTGAGCTGCCTGACTTGCTGAATGCTCTGGACGATGTCGGCAAGAGTCGAAGAGGTTTCCTGCAGCGCAGCAACACCTGAGTCGGCATACTGCTGGGATTCTTCGATAAGCTCTGCTGTATTCTGGGCTGCTTCAGCAGAGCGCCTGGCAAGATTGCGGACTTCTTCGGCCACCACGGCAAAGCCTCTTCCCGCCTCACCGGCGCGAGCCGCTTCAACCGCCGCGTTGAGGGCCAGCAAATTGGTCTGAAAGGCTATCTCGTTGATGGTCCTGAGTATTTTTGCTGTCTGGTCCGATGAGGTTTTGATATTGCGCATCGATCCTGACATTCGCTCCATGGCCTCAGAGCCCCGGGTTGCTGCCTCGAACGCTTTTTCGGCCATGGTGGTCGCCTGTGCGGCATTGGCCGCATTTTGCTTGGTCATGGCGGAGAGCTCTTCGATGGAGGCAGATGTTTCTTCAATAGATGAGGCCTGTTCGTTTGAACCCTGTGCAAGTGAATGGCTTGAGGCAGCCACCTGCTCGGCGCCCGACTCCACTTGAACGGACGAGTCGGAGAGGCCCTTGATAATGCGGTTTAGGCTATCGTTCATTTTTTGAGTCAATAAGAAAAGCAGGAAGCCGATGATGATGAGCGTTATGGCGCTGATCATGAAATTCATGCTGCGTATGCTGTGAGCAGCGGCAAACAACTCATTTGCCGATACCGTTACCACTACGATCCATTCCGGATTTTTTATCCCGTCGAATATGGCAATGGCCTTCTCGCCATCAAGCACATACTCTATGCTGCCCTCTTTTCTGCCGATGATATTCCTGCCGAACTCTGTTGAGCCGAGGTTTGTCTGCATGATTTTGCTTTTGTCCGGGTGCGCAATGGTCAGGCCGGCGGTATTCAATATATAGGCATAGCCGGTTTTTCCGATCTTGATGGGCTCGATGAACTGGCTGCTCAGATACTCAATGTCGATAACGCCTATAAGCGCCCCGAGCGTTTCTGTTTTATCCAGAGAGAAAACAGGGGTTGCGATGGCAAAGTAGGGCTTGCCGCTTATCTTTGATATGAGAGCATCGGAAATTGTCTGCCTGCCTGCAAGCGCCTGCTTAAAAAAAGGTTGCTCAGCAACGTTGGTTTTTCCGACCAGGATATCTTTGTTTGTTGATGCTACAAGTTCACCTTTTTTGTCGGCAAGAGCGATGACATCATAATAGGCGGCATTTTTTTTGAATGCCTCGAACTGGTCGTTGACGATCAAGCGGGTTTCGCGGCCCAGATCCGATGCGGTTAAAGCCTCTGCGAAAACCTGCTCAGTGGCCCAGTTGGAAACTTCAATTTTTCGGTCCTGGATCCAGGAATCCATATTTTTTGTCGCCATGGCGCTCATCTGGGTCATCTGATCTATGGCGCTTTCGTTCATCATGTTGCGTGTGCGCACATAGGACAAGATAGTTGAAAAGCCCATGCCCACGATGATTAAGGTCAGTGTGGGGATAAGAAAATTTTTTCTCAAATTCCAGTTTATGAGTTTCACCGATGTAGTTTCCTTTTTATATGGTGGGGCATATAGTTCTGATAGGGCGTCACTTTTAAAACTATCTGTTGCAGACACCCACTCCTTCATACCCTCCCGTCAAGAGAGGAAAAAGATGAAAAGCATGTCTGCATGCATATTTTCAGGGCATTTTTTGAACTATATCCCCAAACTCATCCGGTGGCAAATAAATATTCAGGCCCTGAATGAATTCGTTGATCCGTTCAATGGGCGGTTGCCCATCGTTATTAAAAAAAACAAAATTTGGACAAAAATGTGGCCACCCAAAAGGCCTTTTTTTGATGTTAACATATCAAGATTTCATTAAAAAAGGGCAGCCTGCAACCTCAAATTACCTATTCGGCATGAGTATTTATACTCACTGTCAATGAGTACTTATACCTAGTGCAAATTGAGTATTTGTACCTATATCATTCTGAAAAGTATTTTGGTATAAGGAGCTACGTTTTTAGCAGCGTTTTATGTATAAACAAAAAAATTCAGTATTCAGGGAAATAGTTTTCAGATTTTTTTTGGGATAGTGCCCCTGGGGGGAGTGGAAATATCTCGTTTAATCTTCTTTCCGACTCACCGTCTATTCTTCGTAAAAGCACATCTAATTATATGGCAGATGCATTCTTTACATGCATGCGCAACTGTTTTTTTTAATACGCGACTACATAGCAGGAGTTTATTTTTTATGAAACACACCCTTCGATACGTTGCAGTGGCAATAGGCATGATTTTAATGTGTGTAGCCCTGATGCCCGAAAACGCGACAGCCGAAAGTGCTCCCATTGCGAGAGGCCTTTTGTGGCTTGATGTCACTCAGAATCCAGATAACGGAACCTGGGGTACTGATGTTGTGCGAGAAACCGCAACTGTGGTCGATGCACTGAAGGAAATCGGTGAAACCGGATCATCATATGAAAACGGGCTTTTATTTCTTCAAAACGCCCATGATAACTGTACTGATCATTTGAGCAGAAAAATTGTTTCACTGGCCGGAGCAGGCAGATCGATACAGGATGATGTTACCCTGCTTCTCAGTTTTCAAAATCCCGACGGCGGCTTCGGCTTCGCCGCGAATTATCCAAGCTCGGGTTTCGACAGCCTTCTTGCAGCTCAAGCTCTTGATAAAGCAGGGGTGACTGATCAGCAAGTCATCGGCAAACTTTTTTCTTGTCTTACGCAAAATCAGAACTGGGACGGGAGCTTTAGTTTTCTTTTTCCGGTTTCGTGGGGTGATGGTGGAAGGAAAGAGGATGATGGAAATTTATATCTCACCGCATATGCCGTGCAGATGCTCAGCAGTTTTGTCCCTCACTACGCTAATCTTAAACCATATATAGATAATGCCGTCGCTTTTCTCTATTCCTTCAAACAAGACGATGGCAGTTTTGTAAGCCCCGATGCAAGCCCGGTCATAACGACTGCCCTTGCGGTTCGCGCACTTATTGCGGCAGGTGGCAATGTCAGCGCAATTTTTGGGGCTCGTAAGTATCTTTTTGATGTTCAGCAGGGCAACGGCAGCTGGGAGGATGATCCTGTCGCTACAGCCCTTGCCCTGGGGGCGCTGGCATCTACTGCTAGCGTCGACTTGCCCAATCTGACCATTGATTCAGCTTCGATACAGCTGTCGCCATCAATTCCTGGAGGTGGGCAGAGTGTTCGCATCAGCGCCACGGTGAGCAGCACGGGTGTTGTCGGCACTGAGATATCCACGAAAGCAAAATTTTACCTGGGTGCCGCCACTGTCGGTAGTGGCGGTGTGCTTCTGGGCGCAGCGGATATCAGGCAGTTGCAGGCTGGCAGCAGCCAGACGGTTTCCTGGTATGGGCAACTGCCGTTTACCGCAGGAAATAAAACAGTGTATGTTGTTACGAATGAAAACGGCGAGTTTTTTGCTGAAGCAACCTATGCCGACAATATCGCTTCAAAAGCATTTACCGGGAGCACCACGCCCGACCTTGCGATAAGTCCAGCGGACATCGCCTTCAGTAATGCAAGCCCGCTGAGCTATGAGACGTTTGATGTGGTTGCTTATGTTCATAATCTCGGTGAAACCGGCATCGGCTATGTGCGGGTAGCCCTGTATGACGGCGATCCGGCGCACAACGGCCAGGAACTCTTACGCCAGACCTTTCCTCGGATCGATGGCGGGGGAACCGGCATTACTTCCTTTACGCTTCCCCTTTCTCCCGGCGACCATGATCTGTATGTGTGGGTTGATCCCGATGGTGATCTTACAGAGGCAAGCATTGCCAATAACAAGGCGGCGCGGCACATTCGAGTCGGGGGTGCAGGCGTTGTTGACGGAATAGACCTTTTGGTGGCGTCATCGGAAATCACCTTCTCAAACCCATACCCACGGCAGGGCGAGCTGTTTACGATAACGTCAAAGATAAGCAATATCGGTACTCAAACTGCGGCTAATTTCCCCGTATCCATGTGTGCGGTAAATTCGCATGGTGCAGTAACCCCTCTTGGCAGCCAGACGATGACCCTCCTCGGCGATACAAACAGAGTGTTTGCCGTCGAGGATGTAACCCTGAATGCCGGAACCTATCAGCTCCATGTATATGCCGATGACGGTAATACTATTGCTGAAGCCGATGAAAACAATAATGATGGCTATCAGAGCCTGACAGTTTTTCCGGCGGTGGGGGGGGTGGGCAATACAGTGCGTCTTGACCTTGCGGCAGCTCCTGAACTGTTTACATTTGACCCTGTTCAGCCCATGCTTGGCGATGAGGTCGCAATCCGGTGCGGTGTTACCAACACGGGCACATCGGTAATAAGCAATGTAAAGATTAGAATGTATGAAGAGGCAGTCGGTCCGGCAGGTAAGCTTATGGTGCCGGAAGTTACTGTGCCGCTGCTTGGCCCGGGACATACTGCCTGGATTACGGTGAACCGGAACACGGCAGGCTGGGGCGGCAGCCATGATATTTATGTGGTTGCAGACCCGGATAATCTTATTAAAGAAGACGATGAAACCAATAACCAGATCAAAAAAACCCTGACGGTAGCCATCCCCGACAGTACGGTTGATTTTGCGGTGGACAATAGCAGTATTCATATCGATCCGTTAGCTCCTGTTGTCGGCGATAAAATGACCATAACCGTGCAGGTGAAAAATTTAGGCACTGTTGAGGCTAATGCCGCATTGGCATTATACAATGGCGATCCGCGCAGCCATGCTGGGCTTGTCGCTCTGACGCCGGTTGAGTCCGTGCCACATAGCGGTTTTGTTGATTTTACGTTCCTGAATATTGATGCAACCAGGTTTGCTTCAGCGCAGAGTTTGTGCGTAGCTGCTTGTCCGGCAGCGGGTGTTATCGAGACAGATGATAGCAATAATATTGCCTGTATCCAGAACGTGGTGCGGGCCCCCGACCTTGTTTTTAAAAGTGATGGTATAACGACCGTGCCGGCAGCGACAGTAAGCGATGAGCAGTTCACCGTTCAGGCGATTGTGCAGAATATCGGTCGCGCTGCTGCTGATGAGATACAGGTTGCGATTTACGGAGAAAATCCCGTCGGCAGCTCAGATCCTCTTGCCACTGCGGTTATAGCGCATATCGGAGCAGGTGAAGAGGAGATTGCAGTGCTGCCATTGACACTCGCCGCAGGATCTTACAGGCTTTACCTTGTGGTTGATCCCATGTCTATGTTTGACGGCACCTTGTATAACAG
>Ga0209083_1002671_pt1 | contig 16345 bp, 16 predicted proteins | sample AM7aDNAmetaG_FD_184132 | JGI IMG/M metagenome (GOLD analysis project Ga0209083, IMG submission 184132) | Freshwater microbial communities from Finland to study Microbial Dark Matter (Phase II) - AM7a DNA metaG (SPAdes) (version 3) | ecosystem: Environmental > Aquatic > Freshwater > Lake ...
GTTTTCTTGGCATCTTAAACTCCTTTTTTCTTTTAATCCGCTTTGTGTATGTTTCACTCGATGCTTGATTATTTTATGCTTATTATTGAAGAGTTGTCAGCATTGCCTTTCGCCTATGTTCCCGGCGGTTGTCGGGTTGGCGGGAAGCGTGTAGGATTGCCCTGGGGCAAGTTTGGCGGCAAGCCGGTCGGACGGTTCCCGATAGGTGGCGCGTTTGCTCCGTTAGGCGGCCTATTGATGCCTTCCCCGGGAGTCCCCTGTTGGTTATGCAAGGACTGAAAGAATATTACAGACCCGGCAACCGCCGCCACAGCTGCGGCCCCCAACGCCAGTTTGGTCGGGATTTTAGATAATAATAAGGCCGAAATCACCGCCAGCGGGAAAAGCCCCGGCAGGTAAAACCGGGCCATAACCATGAAAGGCCGGGTATCCATCTGCATGTTTGCGGTCCATTCGTACGCGACATAGAGTACGAAAACCCCGGCGAACCAACCGAAAAGGAGTAGCAGTATGTCCCATGTCAAAGGAGTGCTCAAGTTGGACCAGGAGTCCCGGCGACGCCTTAAAGCCGACCAGGCGGCTATCGCCAGCCCGGGCACGGCGACAAAGAGAAGCGGGAAACCGGTGAGCAGGGCATGTGGGGCTATCCTTAGGTTGGTTTTGATAATATTCCAGAATACTGATTGGCCCGCCTGTGTAGACGAGCCGATGTGTTGAAATGCGAAACTGATGTCTCCCTGGGTGTACTGGTATCCATAGTCGAAAGGCGATCCGAAAACAAATTTATTGTAAATGAGGAGGAAAGCAAGGGGTATGGCCACACCAAAGACCCCGGCTGCGACTTCGATTAGGCCTCTTTTGTCCTGCTTTTTGAAGATTGCATGTATCTCCATTGCGGCAAAATGCAATGCAAAAATAACGGCCACCGTTACGTTGGTATAGCGCGTGACTACAGACCATGCAATAAGCAGGAAAGCAAAAAATAGCACAACTGCGCTGGCGCGCCTTCGCCTCTGTCCTCTTTCCAGTAGCCAGCAGATGTATAATGCGCCTCCTAATGCTAGAAATGCCCCCGCGGCAAAACTGTCCATGTAACTTCGGTTCAGCATCACCAGGCTTACCGGTGTGAACAGCATCAGCAGTGAACCGATACAGGCGGCTTTTTCATCGCGCAGCCGCTTCAGCAGTGTGTACGTTGCCACGACCATTCCTAAAGCAAGCAATACGTTCCCCCATCGGGGTATCCCCAGGACTTGGAACGGTATTTCATATATCGGGTAGCCTGGCGCTTTTTCAAGGGCCCATTTGCCATTGCCGATGTTTACATATTGGAAAAGTTGCCCTCCCTCTGCCCCCGCCGCACTCGATTGAATACTGTGGATGGCGTCGCTTACCACGAGCTTTCCCTGGGCGAAGTTTTGGACGGCGTAGTAGTAAGCCCAATCGTCGGGTTCGAACATGTGGGCGGGAGCACTGAGGCAAAATGTGGTTGCGATGATCAGACCTGTGGCGGCAACGATGCGCCATAGATTGATGTGTTTATTCAAAAACCCCCGAAACGCAACCATTTTGTCATTATAATCTATCAGTGCTGCCCGGTCTTCCATCAGGTTTGGATCAGGGTATTCTGTCACCAGGCATTCTTCTCAGAGACTGTATGAAATGGCAATCTGCCCGTTTTGCCTGCCGGTTTTTTCATCCTTGGGCAGATAAGAACTGATATAGTCGACTTTGACCTGGGCGGTCGATACCGTGACATTAAGAAAACCCGCATTAGGAAGGACACTTCCCGATTTATAAGCGTCAGAGTTAAATGCAGTGTAAGTGAAATCAGCCGGGATTGGGACTTCCTGATAAACCACGCCGTCCAGCACTTGATGCGCGAACAGGTGGTCGTGGCAGTGGAAGAATATGCTTACGCCGTTTTTAGCCATCAATTGATGGATGGGCATCGCCCAACCAGGGCGCATGGAATCAAACTGCCAGTTGCCTTTTGAACCGTTGCCGCCCCACTCGTATTGACCTGCTTCCTCGATACCGCCTCTTCCGGTTCCGAGTACATGATGGGAAAAAACAAACTTGTATTTTGCCTTCGACCCTTCGAGTGTTTGTTTGAACCAGTTATACTGGGTATCACCCAGCGTAACCTCCCACATGTCCTTGGTCTTGGTTGTCTCATTGCCGGCGACATTATCGACCGCAACAGGCGAGTGCCAGTAGAAATCTATTAAAACAAAAAGGGCGTCTCCCCATGTCCAGGCGTAGTAGTCTCTGAGTAAGCCGATGAATGGAACGGGTTCTGTATCCCCGCTGTAAAAGGTACCTGGCGCTGGCAAAGGGAAATATTGTGTCCGGGCTTGCCCGACAAACACCGCGGCGTTGTTAGCCGTTCCGTCCAGAAGATAACGTGCAGCCTGGTCATGGTTGCCGTTAACCAGGAAGATGGGAGATGAATTTCCAATCGAGTTTAGATGATTACGTTGATTGGAGTAAAGATCGTTCACGGCTGGCTGGCTCAGCTGGTTTTTGCTGATCATGGGGTCCACACTAAAATCGTCACCCATGAGAAAGTAGAAATCAGGGTTAGCGTTTTTCACATTAGCCATCGTAAGGTTGTACAGGTCCGGGTTGAACATAGTGGTCGTTCTCTCTGGATGCGAATCGCCCTGGACTCCGAAATTGAAGGTGCTGCCGGGAGTTCGTTGGGTATGGAAAGTTGATTCCGTTCCGGCTGAAAAACCAATTTCTCCCGTGACATGGTGGCATACCCGGTAGAAATACCGGGTATGCGCCTGCAAGTTATCGATATCGATCTGGAGGGGCTGATTTGGCTGCGAGGTGTATTTGGAGGTCTGATCGTTGTAAACCCCGGTTGTATTACCATACTCGATATAAACGTCGGTTTTCACTGACGATAAAAGACTCAAGCCGATTGTAACATCGGCAGGACGCCCGAGTATCACATTACCGTTAAACGGATTGCCGGTGGAAATTATTGCGGTTGTGGTTGGCGAGGGAGCAGTCGTAGGGGTAGAATCGGCAGCGATCGGTGAAGTTGTGGTGATTGTTGTTGTCACGGCGGCAGGTTTAGAGGTAACGGCTTTGTGAGCGGTGGTGAGCAAAGCCGTTGTGTTTGACGTCAAAGGACCGGAAGCAGTTGCGCGGGAGCCTGCGGCAGCGGTGGAGGTTTTGATGTCATTACAGGCTGAAAATACGGGTATCGAGGCCAGCGCGGCGCCTCCTATCACTATTCCGGCCTTTTTCAGAAATTCTCTTCTTGAGATTTTCTTTGGAATGCCACAATCCTCGTCTGATTTGTTCACTCGATACACTCCATTTTCATAACCATTGATGTGTTGTTGATCTTCATCCAGCCGGTTAGCTGGCATTGACAGAATAAGAATATGCAACTTCACCATTTTTCTGTGTAGCTGTCTCTTCCTTTGGAAGGTAAGTCATGATGTAATCAATTGTCGCAGACGTGCTTGTCACCGTGATACGCATATGGCCGGAACTGCCTAAAAATACACCATTGACATAGCCGTATTCGCTCGCGTGGTTGGAACTGCTGGTCGAGCCTGGCTGGGGGCATTCTTGGTAGATTACTCCGTTAAACGCTTGCTTGCCGAAGAAATGATCATGCCCGTGAAAGAAAACCGAAACATGGTTATCTACAAGCAACTGATGTATGGGTTTACCCCACCCCGGCCGGTTTTGGTCAAATCCCGCGCTGCCATCGGTATTTTGCCCTCCCCATTCATAGAATTTAGCCGCCTCGCTGCCTCCTCTCCCATTTCCCGAACCGGCAGGCAGGCTTTTGTTTGTTGAGGGGTCAAATCCGCCAACTAGGTTATGGCAAAAGACAAATTTGTATTTAGCCCTGCTCGTTTCCAGTGTGGTCCTAAGCCAATCGTATTGGTTCTTGCCTAAAGTCCAGTCCCAACCTGTGGAAGGGGTTTTCACAGGCTTCGTATGCCAGTAAGGATCGAGTACCACAAACAGGGCATCGCCCCATTCCCAGGCATAAAAGTTCTCCCGCAATCCGACGATCGGCTCCTCGGTAGCGTTCCCTGTGTAGAAGCCGTCAGGAGAAGGGTTAGGGTAGTAAAGTTTGCGGGCTTTGGTGGCCCAGATAGCCATGTTATTCTCTGTGCCGTCTAGGGAATAGCCTTGTTCGCCGTCATGGTTGCCTAAAACCAGGTATAGCGGCACTGACCGAGTGAAGATGTCGAAATAATTGCGTCTGTCGATACTGATGGCAGTCACGGCTTCGTATGTTGAAGGGGGTTTTGAGGCCATGGTCCTCCCGAGGAAGCTGACCTTGTCAAGGAATGGGGTATCCCCCAGGTCGATATTGAAATCAGGCTTCTGATTCAAAATATTCTGGAACGTCAGTTTTATTTTGTCGAGGTCTGTATTCTCGTCCCAATGCGGGTCTGCATCGATTGTAAAAATAAAATTTTCATTTATTGCCCGTTGGGTATGGAAAACAGATGTCGTGTTAGCGTAATAATCGGTGCTCCCCGGTACACGGTGCCGTATTCGATAAAAATACCCAGTATTGCCGTCCAGTCCTGCCAGGTTTATCTCCCCGGGGACTGATGGCTTAAGGATTAAAGAATTCGTTTTCCCGTCGTAAATACTCGTATTTTTACCGTACTCGACGTAGCATTCGCAGTCTGCGCTTGTGAGTAGGTTCATGGTGACCGCATGATTTTCAGGCCTGCCGAGTATCACAGTGCCCGGGAAGGCTTTCTCCGCTACTGTCTGCGTGATCGTCGTCGCAGGGGTAGCGGTCGGCGTGGCGTATGTCTTTGTGGCTGGGGCAGTGGTTGGTGTGGCACCTTTTGTCGTCGCGGAAAACTGGTTGGTGTCGGAAGATTTCGCTGCCGTAGTGCCATCAGTCGGAGTGCCAGTGACAGTTTTCGTTATTAACGAGGTTATCGCGGAAGATGAGCAGGCATTCAAAAGCGTAATAGAGCCAGCCGCGCCCGCCGCTAGCCCTGCTTTTTTGAGGAAATCCCTGCGCGAAATTCCTTTAATTATATGCTCTTTATCGCTTCTTTCAGTCATATAACTTCTTATTCTTATCCTACAATATTTGCTCGAGCAGTTTTCCGGGTGTAAGGTCCAGCCCTTTAAGGGCAGCAGAGTCCGCGGCAAAGCGCTGGGCCCGGAATGTAGCACTCCTGGTATCCCCTGCGGTCCCGGTCGGGATTGTCTGCCCTTGGGTTGTTATGCCGGTATCGGTTACCGGATTAACATATCTCCAAACGGTTTCACCTGCACTTGTGACTTCAAAGAATACTCCCAGTGGTCCATGGCAGATAAGGGTATTGCCGTTGGCAAGGCGTTGGGCGCTGGAGATTTTATCCGCAAAGAAATCCGTCGGGTTCTTGGCTTTGTAGATCCAGGTTTGTTGAGTTGGGCCGAATGCTGAGCCGGTGCTGCGCGTGTATCCGCCCTGTGTGTTTACCGGGGGGGTAATTTCGTCCGCCGATGAGTAGTTCCCGCCCGGTCGCGAATTGCCGTTGTTGAATATCAGGATGTCGCCCTCACCCGGCAATCCGCTTTCTATCCAGGCCGTGTTGTGCGGCGCAAAAAGCTTTTGGTCTGATGTTGTCCCCGCCCCGTAACCCCGGGGATTTCCCCACCTGTAAATGATGTCGCCGCCCATCCCGCTGTTCCCTCCTGTGTGGCCTGCGGCCTGTGCGGTAGTCGTGCTGTGGTCGATGACCCATAATTCGGATTGTTCGTGGCAGCTCAATACGATCTGGTCCAGTTTCGGATTGTAATCGATGGCATTGATGTGGATCCAGTCAGCTTTTCCGCCAAGCGCGAAGTTGATGTCCATCAGTTCAGGATGCGCCGCAACGGTGCCATAGTTCAGCTTGCTTGAATCGGCCTCCTGGATCAGGTGGTCCCAGAGGTGCCACTCCCAGACGACTGTGCCTCCGGTAGAGCCGGATGGTTGGATTTCGACGATTTTCTCGGGCCATAATTTGCTTTCGCTTAGGAGTGTCGTTTTTCTGCCGGCGGCGACGGCTTCGGCCTGCGTTTTGAACTCCCAGCATACAAGCAGCACGTTGCCGTTCGGGAGGGGTTTGATATCATGATGGGGTACGTAGCTGTCGCTCATATACTTGAAGTCCCACATAAGCATCCCGTCCCATCCGATTTTTTGAACTCCACCTCCAGTCGGGCCACCTCCCGCGTCAGATAGATGGACTGAGCGCCACAAAGTCCCGCCTTCCAGCAGATAAACGGATTGCCCCGGGAGATAACTGCTGGGCCACGCGTGGACAAGTTTACCATCGATATCGATCAGATATGTGTTCTTCGAAAAATTTGGAGCGAACAGAGTGTACCCCCCGTATGTTCCTTCGCCCTTGTAGGTCAGGCCTACGGTCACGCTTGAGGAAGGCGTGGTTGTTGCTGTCGCAGCAGTTGTCGTTGTCGTGCTGGTTGCCGTGGTAGTGGGGGCGGCTGAAGTTGTGTTTGAGGTGGATACGGTTGAAGTAGTTGGAACCGCACTTGTCGTCTCAGTAGTGATGCTGGTAGTTGTGGCGATAGTAGTAGTTGCCGTGGTTGTCATAGTTGTATTTTGGGCGCTGGTGGTCGGTGAAATCAGTGCGCTGGTTATGGAGCTTATGGATTTACTGCAGGCCGCCGTGAGCATAGTCGCCCCGCCTGCCGCCATAAAGGCGAGGAATTTGCGGCGCGTAATCTCTTTCCGAGAGAATTGCTCTGCCACTCTTTTTAACTGGCTCTCCATCGGCTTACTCACTGTTTTCATATTATTCGAACCTCCATTTTTGAGCTCACGGCTATCCAACGATAGATACTGTTCCGTTAACGGGGCCTTATTTTTCTATTACTGTTCCTGATGTCAGGTCCCTGCCCGCAAGGCCGGCGTAATCTGCCCCGTAGCGATACACCCGGAATACCTCGTTCATGAATTGCCCTGCTTTGGCGCTGTCTGGCGGGATAACCCCGGTACTTGTCAGCGGACCGGTCTTCACGACGGGGTTGATGTATTTCCATACGCTTTCCCCTGCAGAAGTGACCTCGAACAACATGCCGTGGACACCGTCGCAGATAAGCGTATTGCCGTTGGGAAGGCGTTGTGCCCCGGAAATTTCATCGGCATAAAATGAACTGGGCGGATTGGCTTTGTAAGTCCAGTTGAGTGTTTTCGGGCCGTATGCCGATCCTGCTGTTAAAGCGTAGTTCCCGTTCGAATCCACCGGTGTTGTTATCTGGTCTACCGTGGTGTAACCGCGTCCTATGCCATTATTAAAGATGAGGAGGTCCCCGGTTCCCTGGCATCCCTGTGGTATCCAAGCTCCGCAGTGCTGCTGGAAAAGCATCTCGTCGTTCTGGGTGCCTGCTCTGTATTGTGACGGGTTACCCCAGCGATAGATCAGGTCGCCGCCTTTCCCGTGGTTGCCGCCTGCATGGCTTGCGGCCTGTGCGGTAGTCGTCGTATGATCGATGATCCATATTTCGCTGTTGCCGCGTACGCTCAGTACGATCTGGTCCAGGGTAGCGTTATAGGCTATCGAGTTCATATGGTTCCAGAAGACAGGGATCTGCCGCCCTGAGTTGGGGTCGACGAGTTCGGGGTGGGCTGCCACGGTTCCATAGTTGTTCTTGCTCGCGTTCAGGTCCTGGATGAGGTGGTCCCACACGTGCCATGACCAGACAATTGTTCCTCCGGCGAGTTTGGTCGGTTTTACTTCATATACTGAATCCGGGAGTATGTAGCCCATCTTTTGCACATCTGCCATCTGTGATGGGTCAAGTCCGGCGGCCACAGCCTCGGTATAAGTTTTCTTTTCGACCACGAGCATCAGAACGTTGCCGTTGGGGAGATAAACAAAGTCATGGTGCTGCATATAAGTATCGGTGGAAAATGCCAGTTCCCAGACCTGGTTGCCCTCCCAGTCGAACTCTTCGATGCGGCCTCCCTCGCCCCCGCCTGTATTTACATCCTTGTTCATCAATGAACAGGCGCGGATGAGGTGCCCGTTTTCCAGCAGGTATGCCGATTGTCCCGGCGGATATTTACTGGCAGTCCAGGTATGCACGGCGCGCCCCTGGTTGTCCAGAAGATAAGTGGATGTGTATTGTTTGGGTGCCATCAAAGTGTATCCGGGCCAGGCTCTGGCTGAATTGTTGAGAAAAAGCCCCACCGTCCTCCCGGCAATGGTTGTGGTTGTGGTAGCCGCTGTCGTCGTGGCTGCCGTGGTGCTTGTTGTCCCGGCCGCAGTGGTGCTGGTTGTCGTGATTGCCGCAGTGGTCGTGGTCACGGCGGCCGTCGTTGTCGCCGCTGTCGTAGAAACCGCTGCGCTGGCAGTCGGGGTAACCGTTACATAGACTGTGCTGGCCGGAGGGGTAGTAGCAGACGCGCTTGTCGAAGTGGCCTTGGCAGCGCAGCCGCCCGGGAAAACGAAGGAAGATAAAGCTAACCCTCCTACAGTGAGTCCTGCTTTTTTCAGGAATTCCCTGCGCGAAAGTTCTGCCGGCTTGTTTGATTTTCGTTCTTTCATGGTCCTGCTCCTGTTTTAAGTATTCCTAGGAAGTCGAGTCTCTTCGTGCGACACGGAAACCCACTTCGCAATGCTGGAATTCTTCGCCGCCAAGGTAGTATGCCGGGTCCCGGTTGGAAACACGGGAATGTCCGTTGTCTATCGAAGGCAGCAGTTTATCGGGCTCGCCGTTGTACCAGTTTCCTCCCCGTAGCGTCCGGTAAAATTTGCCGTCTGGCATGGGGCTGGCCTGCGCCAGGTCCGGGCCGGTGGGATCTTTGGCGAGGCTAACTTTGTAATAATCGGTGCGGTACCAGTCATTGCACCACTGCCATACGTTTCCGCACATATCGTACAGGCCGAAGCCGTTGACGCTGTTAGTAGTCTGGTATGTTTCCTGTGAGGAAGGCCAGCCGAAATCACTTTTTTTACGCAGGCTGCCGTCGTAAAAACCGACAGGTGTGGTCAATGGGACCGGGCCTGTTTCGTAAGGATCGCCGGAGCTCGGCCAATTGGCTTTACTCCGGTCGGCGTCATTGCCCCATGGATAGTTGTAATAGGGGGTGTATTGTCCTCCGCGGGCGGCATATTCCCATTCGGCTTCAGTCGGCAAACGGTAGCCGTTTTGGGTAAAGTCGCAGACCCAGTTGGCTTCATAGCAAGGCTGATAACCGTTTTTGATGCTGGCCCAGTTGCAGTAAGCGGCTGCTCCGAACCATGTAACACCCGTGGCGGGGTGCTTCCCCCGGTTGTTCTGCACCGAAAATAACTTGCCGTCCCAGCCGATGGTGGCATGCTGGTAGGCCGCTTGTGTCAAGAAGAGCAGGTCTTTTCCCCCAATGGGGTATACCAGCCCGGTGCTTACGTTAACGGACGGCTGCGGGCCTCCTGTGACGTAGTAGGTGCCGCCGGTGACGTTTATCAGGTTTTGGGAAAGGGCAGAGTTAAGGTAATCACAGTATGCCTGGACCGTGATGTCGTTTTTGCCGATGTAGAACGCGCTGACGGTCACCGCATGGATGGGAGTTTCGTCGCTTCCATGCCCCGGATCGACATAATCATAATGGTCTCCCATCATGAACGTGCCGCCTGGTATAGCTGCCAGTTCGGATTGGGCTGTTGTTGTAGTCGTGGTGGAAGCCGGCGGGCGAGTGGTTGTCACAGTCGGCTGGGATGTTGACGAGGTTGGCGGAACCGCGGTCGTCGTGGCCGCGGCCGTATTTGGCGCCGCAGGTGTTGTTGGAGCGTTGGCAGTTATTGTGACAGTTGTGACGGTCGGGCTCGGAAAAGCAGTTGTCCCTGTGGTTGCAGCCGCTCCGGTTGTCAGAGAGTTTTTACAGGACGGCGCTAACCCGATGGATGCCAGAGTGATACCGCCTATCACCACCCCCGCTTTTTCCAAAAATTCCCTACGGCTCAGGGCATTTTTGGAATTGTCCTTTTGGTTACGCATTTGCTTTACCTCGATCTCCGGATTGGTGTCTTTCTGAATGCTTGAGACAATGATATAACCCCAAAATTTAGTTGACTAGTGAAATATTCACGATTTGTGGGGTAATGCCGTGAAATTTGCACGAAATATCATGCGTTTTGCATGGGGAAATGTGCGTTTTGCGGATACTAATACCGCATAGGAATGGGTATAATGTCTGCATGCAGCCTAAAAAGGACATCATGTCTTTACTGCGGATAGCCTCGCTTCTATGGGCGGCCTATCTAGGGGTTTCTGCTGTTATTGATTATTCTCTTAAATCCCCCGGGCTTACCGAGATGTACATATATATCGGAGACGGGGCTATCACGCTCCTTTTCTTCGGGATTTCTTTCTGGCCATGGGTTCAAAAACGCCTGGGCAGGATATTCTTGCCTGTCATGATTCTCCTGATTTGCGCTCTGCCGGTTGTTGTCAATCAGATTGCTTTAAGGTATTTGTTCTCCGGCCCTTTGCCCGCCCCCGGTACTTTGCTCGCAAGCGTTGCGCCTTTCCTGCTCATCGCCCTTATATTGATCGCATGGCAATACGGGTGGCGTTGGGTGCTTGTATTTAGCCTGGGGGTCGCTTTTTTAAATATAATTTTACTTGTAGTTTTTTATCCGTATAAACAGGAGCCTTTCAGTGCTGGTTTGTTCGTTATTTTGAATCAAGTGGTGATATTCATTATTGTCGGCTTTTTCATAAACGTGGTCGTAGGGTGGTTGAACATCGAACGGCGCGAACTTCAGGAAGCAAATCTGAAACTTTCGAACTACTCAAAAACCCTTGAGGATCTTGCCGTAAGCCGCGAACGGAGCCGTATCGCTCAGGAATTGCATGATACACTCTCCCATACGCTCAGCGGCGTATCCGTCCAATTGGAAACCATGAAGGCATATTGGGACTTCGAGCCCTCCACTGCCCGCAAGATTCTCGATCGTTCCCTGGCGGCGACGCGTTCGGGTTTGGAAGAAACCCGCAGGGTGTTGATGGCGTTAAGGGCGAAACCGCTGGAAGAGCTAGGCCTTTCGGAAGCCATCCGCAAGCTCTCCGAAGAGGCGGCAGCCCATGCTGGAATCAAGCTCGAGTTGAGGATTGCCTCCCGCCTCTCTCCGGTATCGCAAGATATCGAACAAATCCTTTATCGTGTGGCGCAGGAGGCAATCGCCAACTCGATAAAACACGCCGGTGCGGCGTGTCTGACTGTTGCGTTGCAGATGGAAGGCGACAGGCTGATGCTGTCTGTTGAAGATGACGGGAAGGGTTTCGATCCCGCATCTGCCGTCCATGGACAGCACTTCGGCTTGTTGGGTATGCGGGAACGAGCTCTGGCGGCTAGTGGCAAACTGGACATAATCAGCCTGCAGGGGAAGGGAACCGTTGTCCGCCTGACGATATAAGTGAGACAAACACAATGAGAATTATCATTTGCGACGACCAGGATATAGTCCGTGATGGTTTAGAGTTGCTTTTAAAACTCGAAAAAGACATGGAGATTGTCGGGGTCGCGGGAGACGGGGCAGAAGCAGTTGAAATCGCTGTCCGAACAAAACCCGACCTTGTCTTGATGGACTTAAAGATGCCGGTGATGAATGGCGTCGACGCGACCCGGGAGATAAGAAACAGGTGCCCGGGTGTGAAAGTCCTGGTGCTGACTACCTACGGCACGGACGATTGGGTCCTTGAAGCTCTCAGGGCTGGAGCGTCTGGCTATATGCTGAAGGATGCGGCCCGTGAACAGGTAGTCGGAGCAATCAGGGGAACCGTGGGCGGCAAGACTTTCATAGACCCTTCGGTCGCAGGCAAGGTTCTCGGGGAATTGTCAGGTATTACAAAGAAATCCTCAGCCGCTCTCACGGGAAAGCTGACTCAACGCGAGATTGAAGTCCTGCAATTACTGGCGAAAGGGTTGAACAACGACGAGATTTCAAAACAGCTGTTCCTGTCGGAAGGAACGGTTCGAAACCACATAGCATCGATCGTCGCCAAGCTCGGCGTATCTGATCGCACACAGGCTGCTGTCGTCGCCGTTCAGCATGGATTGGGATAACCGGCTGATTTCAAGCGCCAGCAGCCGTAACGGGTTCTGGTTTTCGAAAAGGCGTCTGATCTCGTGGTGAAACGAACATCACCATTCGATGCTTTTATCCCGTTTGGCCTTCTGAGCTTTCGCCTTACTTTTAGATTGGGCCACCAGGCTCAGTAAACCTACTGCCGTCATCACTGCATCCTGTTCGTCCGGCGCCAGTTTGTGCTTTTCAGGGATGTTTTTCAGGATTTCCAACGCTCTCTCAGTTTCCATGGCTCATTTTAACATCATTCGCTAAGGGAAAATGCCACCTGTTGCATTATTTCGCCTATTCCCGTTGGTCTACCCGGGCGATTTTATTATTCATTAGGGCCTTTCGGTCCATGCCGTTCAAACGTACACTCATTAAAAATACGATATTGAGAGGTAAATGATGAATTGCTGGGAAGCCAAAAAATGCGGGCGGGAGGAAGGGGGCAGCAATGCGGTAGAACTGGGCATCTGCCCGGCTTTTATCGCCAGGGGTACCGATTGCGCCAGGGTCGCAGGGGTATTATGCGGCGGCAAAATCTGGATGGGCGCAGAGTCGTCTGAATTACATGAACTGGTTTTTCCGGGAACCAGCCGTGCTCGGACCAGGGTTACCACATCGAAAGTTACTCCGGAATTGGCCCGGGTTTTGTGATATTTACGGCTAAAACAAATTCACAATAGAATAAATACGTATAGATTCTACAAAGGTATCAAATCAAGGCAAGTAATTGAAAGAAGTTATCGCACAAAATACATGGGTAAAGGTGAAATTATGAAAAAGTTTTTTACCAGTCTGCAAACGAAACTGGTTATCAGTTTTCTGCTGCTTATCTTGGTTATTACCGGCGGGACCTTCCTTATCACCAATACGCAAAGCAAGAAAGCTTTGCTCGATTCTACGCGTGACGACATGCTGCAAACGGTGGCCCTGGTTTCGACCCAATTCACAGCCGCGGATTTGCAGACCCTCTCCGGTTTTAAGGCGGGGGATGACGGGTCCCCCGCTTATCTCAGCATGATTCGGAGACTGCGCGACATGCGCTCCCTGAGCCCGAACATGGTGAACTTCTATATAATGAGCATTGCGGGCAACAATATTTCATTTGTCGTTGATGACGCCGTGTCTGGTCCGGCTCTTGTAGGCGATGTATACACTGACCCTGACCCTAGGCTGTTCGACGCCGTTGCCGCGCCTTCGGTGTCGGATAATTTCTATACCGACGCCTGGGGTACGTTCATTTCAGCTTACGCGCCGCTGAAGGATGCCAATGGCAATACCGCCTTCGTGGTCGGCGGCGATATGGACGCCTCACAGGTCATCACCCGCCAGAACTTCATCGGCACCACTATTTACTACATCATGGCAGGCGCTATTCTTTTTGCCGGCTTCATGATTGCTATCTTCTCGGTCACTATCATCAAGGACATCAAGAAACTCGATAAAACCGCTGACGAGATCAGCAAGGGCAACACCAAGGTCAGCGTTGACGTTCACCGCAGCGACGAGATCGGAGACCTGGCGGATTCCTTCGGCCGTATGGTGGCAAGTCTGAAGATAATGATGGACATGGATGAACAACCCGGGGATAAATAGTTCGTTTCTGGAATTGGATGGATTGTTATGAGTATACTTTCAGACAAAGTGGCAGCCCTGTCTGTCAACTATTTCGGCCCGGCGGCGCGGAAGTTTCTGGAAAGGCAGACAACCGCCCACATACACGGGATCGCTTTTGATGACCTTCAAAAGAATGACCTTGCAGAGTTGGCTAAATGGATAAATGTATCGGGTTCGCTCATCATCGATAAAGTAAAAGCAAAAGAGCTTTCTGACAAAGTCGTTTCGATGTAAAGATTGAATCCTGATCGTCGCGATTGTCACGGACACGTGGGGATCTTTTCAATGTTGATACGGTTCCGGGTTTAAAGTTAATAGATGTGCATGGAAGGCCGTCCAATGACGGCCTTCCATGCATTCATAGACGGTGAACGTTTCACCGAAGAGTAAGTAAGTTTGCTGAACTCGCCCGCACAAAGCCTCACCAAATCAGATAATTAGGACCCGGGAAAATGGGCTTGGGTCCTTTGTATCTTCATCCTGCTTTTTTGTGCGGATAGGATTTTTCATTCCAGATTGTTATATAATATTATAATCAAACACAATGGGCGCTCTGTGATGAATGAACAGGACTTTTATCAAGAAAACACATACCCATCTCTGCCCCTGCGGGTGAAGGCTATAATTGTGGCGATCGTGGTTCTCGCCACGGTTATTGCGCCCGCTTGCGAAGGCGGAGCGAAATCGTCGACAGCCTATCAGACTACAGCTGCGGGGATTCAAACCGCTGAAACTTCGATAGCTTCTGTAAACATAACGGCAAGCCTGACCTCGGCAACGGTAATCACGGCTGCCGCTTCCTCTATCAACACAGGCTCAGCTGACAGGTTCACAGTTCCCTGGGCGAAACCCGCCGGCACTTCACTCCCGTATCTAACTTTCTATAACTCGTTAAGATACACCAACGATTGGCTGTGGGTTAAACAGGAATCCGCAGACACCGTTAAGATTGGATTTACGGATTATGCCCAGTTGGCGATGGGCAGTGTCTGGTCAGTGGATTTCTCCAAATCTGGGTCCGTTGTAAAAAGAGGCGATACTTTCGGGTTTATACAGGGCGAGGATACGATGGATGTCAATCTTCAGTCCCCGGTAGCAGGCGTCCTCATGTCGGTCAATCAGGCTGTGCTGGCAGATTATTATTTAATTAACTGGTATCCCTACGATGCCGGGTGGCTCGTTACGATGAAAATGAGCAATCCCGATGATCTTAACCTGCTTCTGACTGCCGCCCAATACGCCCGGCAGTGTTGCCCGCCCTGTCACTGCAACAATTAATGGCTTTGTTTTACGCTGTTTGCGCCCGTTTCGGCAAACAGGTCTGCATGAATTCTTCATCATGTCATTGCATTAGGGATATCTGCAAAGAATATATCGATGGGTATTGCCGGCGGATAGTATTTTACCCGTTAGGGGTCTTGACCATGAGTGTGGAAGTCCGGGTCTGGATGCCGTCCTTCGGTGAAACGGGTCGCCTAAATCCCCTGTGGTTCCGTGTTTAAACCGCCGATCTGGTTCAACTGGGCGATCACTTCCCGTGCTTTCGCGTCTTGTCCGGCTGGGACCGGTATGCGGATGGTGAAAGTATTTCGCATGGTCGTCGAGGGGATGGAATAAGTGATCTCGATTATCCTGTCCTTTTCGTTATACTGGATGTCATCGAGTTGCGCCCCCCAGCCCTTCCAAAGATGAAGCTGGCGGTTCACAAAGGCCCCGTTCCTTGTGATAAAAACTTCGCCGCGGTGATTTTCATTTTGCAGATGGTCGTAGGTTGTGGTGATGAGGATTACCGCCGCCAGCAGTGTCCCCAGCCCGAGCGCCATAACAACCATGATGATGCCGCTGTCACGGTGGAACAGGAAGAAACCGATACAAACGATAACAGTGATGCCCATGACCAGTTTGTAGAGGTTCCACTTGTCCCTGGTATCGGCCCTGTACGCTTTTTGGGTATAGGTCTGCCATTCTTCCGCCGTATAGGTCCAGTGTACCAGCATGTCCTTCTTGTCCAGCATCGTATCAAGTGATTTGGCGCGGCCGGCGTACATAATGGTGACGATGGCCATCGTTATCGCCAGTATGATGCAGGCGAAAGATATCGCGAACCCGCCGTTGAACCCGTCCATCCCGAAAATGGAGGGGGCGAATATCCCGAATACAGATGCCGCTGTAACCCCTGCGCATACCCACATGGTCCGTCGAGCTGGATTAATCATCATAGGCGAGATTATATCATAGCGGTCAATCCCTGCAGCAATGTTGTGCATCGGAGGTTCAGGCGTCGGGGTAAATATAGTTTCTGGCGGGCCTCGCTGCCTATGAAAAAGTTCAGAAACATATTGGACTCTCTGGGGGGTGAAGACAGGGAGTCCGAGTGAAGCAGATCTATATAGAAAGTTATTACCGAAGCGGGTATATTCGCTTCATGCATTACGTCAATGATGTTCTCGACAATCCCAAACGTACTACCATCGAAAAACGCCTTGAGATAATTCAGTTTCACGATGACTATGGCGACGAAGCCACCCGTAGGGCGTATGGCAAAAGCCGCTCCACAATATATAACTGGAAGAATAAGCTCAAGGAAGCCAAAGGCAAGCTATCCGCCCTGGCCCCCGGCAATAAAACACCACTGAGCAAACGCCACAGGGTAATCCATCCAT
>Ga0209083_1002673_pt1 | contig 16337 bp, 14 predicted proteins | sample AM7aDNAmetaG_FD_184132 | JGI IMG/M metagenome (GOLD analysis project Ga0209083, IMG submission 184132) | Freshwater microbial communities from Finland to study Microbial Dark Matter (Phase II) - AM7a DNA metaG (SPAdes) (version 3) | ecosystem: Environmental > Aquatic > Freshwater > Lake ...
CGCTGCATGGTCTGCCCTCTTTTTATCTCTTAACCGGTTTTTGATGATATTGAATACATATTCCTGGTCTTCATTCCCTAATTCGTTTATCTCATCAAGAATTACATTGATAGCTGGCATATATCTCTTTTTTTGATCTGGATTGCCTATAGGTTTTTCTCACTGGTAATGAATATCGCCAATTTAGGGACAATCTCTTCAATCACAAGCCAGTTATCCATGGCAATGAAAAATAAACAAATTCATCCACAATTCCCTCAATATCCATAGTTTCTGTTCTCTTTATAAATCTCTGACAGGTCTCCTCAAATTTGGGGTGCTTGAGGAAAATATACAAAAAGATGTTTGAATCAATAAAAATGCGTGTTTCAGACTGAGCCTGATATAGATTCAACCCCATTCTCGCCCATGTAGTTTCGAACAGCCCCCATAGAACGAACAAACTCTGCAACACTCCATGCCTGAGCAATTGCTCCCTGTGGGTGATGCGGGGCGTCTCCGTCAAATAACTCAGGAATTGTCCCGGCCCCGCTTGTAATCAGGTAGTTCCAAAGCGGGAAAAGTCTTTGCTTTAGATTTGAGGCAGGTTCAGAGAGTCTAATCCTGGTTTCGATTTCAAACCCTGTCAACCATGGCCACACCATTCCATTATGATATGAAACATCTCCTATGAAGCTTCCAAAGTATCCAGGTTCGCTCTTTCCAAGGCTTCTGGGGCCGTAAGGAGTAATTATTTCCCTTTTTAATGCTGTCATTGCTGAAATTGCCTGTTTATCAGAGAGAAAACCCAGGCCAAGTGCGATAAGCTGGTTTGGTCTTAAAGTGGGGTCATCAGGGTTTATTGTATCAAAAAGGTAACCCCTCTCTTTGTTCCAGAAACCCTGGAATTCATTTTCGGCAGTTTTTCTATCTACAGGCAGGGAAATATCCAGGATTTCAGCGGTTTCCAGGGCATGAAGCCATAATGCATTAATTTCTACAGGAAGCCCCTCACGGGAAGTGTGCCTGGTATCCATCCAGGTTGAGCCTGCTCTAACCCTGATTAATGAGCCCTCAAGTGAACAGATCCCATTTTCCGGATACTTATTTAAAAGTCTTTCAAGGATGGGCCTAGTTTCTTTCAGGAACCGGGAGTCAGGATTTGAAATCATGTATTGTCTGACCGCCCAGAAAAGCCAGAGTGGAGCATCACTGGAATGATAATTATCCGGCCACCTGTTTAGGATTCTTCCCTCTTTTTCGTGTTTTAGGAAAAACCGGAATACATTCTCAGCTTCCTTAAAGAGATTATTTGATAGGAGAAGGCCTGGAACACTAATTAAAGCGTCTCTTCCCCAGGGTTCCCGAAACCAGTAAAAGCCCGCAATAATTGAATTATTAAGAAGAAATATATCAGGTGCCCTTTTAACCATTTCCAGTTTCTTTGAATTTTTTTGATTACTTGATCTTTTACTATCTGTTAGAGTGACAGTAAAATGGGAGTCAGTTATATGGCCCGAAAATTTTCCTGGTGAATCCAAATTCTCTAATGCATCATATCCCCTTTTTTCTTCCACCTGATAATAATTATCATAATAAATACATGGATTGTGTTGATATGGCAAAGATGAAGTCAACGTATAATCAAGATAACTGATTCCATTTTCAACTTTTTCCCATCTGATTTGATAATTATTTTTATTAAGTGACCCAACTTCCCTAAAGCCAAATAGTGGCTTTAAACTAATTTCAGCAGACCCAATAATGTCATATCTTATGCTCAGTCCGTGATCAAGTTCAATTGTCTTGAGCACCATTGCATCAGGCAGTGTGTAGAGAAGGGTTACAGGATAAAGGGTTGCACCTTTGAGGTAAGTGAGACTTTCGTCAGTAAAGACTCCCCTGTAATGTGCAGGTGATAGGCGGATTCCATTCACTCTGTCGTCGAGCGAAGAAAGTACAAGCTTGGTTCCATCAATGTAGAGTCCATGGTATCTGCGGGTATTTCCGGCAAATGAAGAAGAAGAATATGTATCAGAATCAACCATCAGGTATTCGGTACCTGATGCTGTATTGTACTCTTTTAGTTCAGGGCCATATCTGATAAAGTAAATAGGAGGGAATATACTATAAATCGATGGTTTTTTATCCATTATGGTGAATTTTGTATCATTGAGTGGATGTTCTTTGATACTTCATGGTAATAAGCGTCTATGGTGTCTTCATACACCTTTGTCGTCTCCTTTGCTATATGGTTCCATGTAAACTCTGCAAGTACTCGTTCCCTCCCTTTTTTACCGAAAAGTTCTCTCATATCTCGATTTTTTAAGAGAAGTATAACATATTTCGCAATATCATGCGAATCAAAAGGATTGATATGGAACCCGTTCTGATCTTCACCAGATGAGAGAACCTGTTCCCTTAACCCTGATGTTCCAACTGCACCAACCACCACAGGTTTGCCCATGGCCATAGCTTCAGTACAAACAATTCCAAATGGCTCATATTTTGAAGGAAAGATTGCGATATCGCACGCAGAATAGTACATAAGCCGCTCTTCTTCATTAACATATTTATTATGAAATATTACATTCCGGGTAAGATCATTCTTATGGATTATTTCATTAATCATTGTGTCCATCTCCCCGCTTCCAAGGATTATTAACCTGGCTTTTGGGAATTCTTTCACTATCTGAGGCATAGCAAGAACTAGTGAATCAACACCTTTTACCCAGGTAAGTCTTCCCACAAAGAAGATGAGCGGATCAGTTCCAATTCCGTTTTTATCTCTCCACTCCTGGATTTTTTCAGGAGCGAAATGATCTGGACGATATTTTTCCGGGTCAACTCCATTGTATACTACCCTGATTTTCTGTTCCTGGTACCCAAGTTTGACAAGTTCATCCCGCATTGCATATGAGACAGTTACAATGGTGTCAGCTTTTTCTGCTGCCAGCCTTTCAATTGCCATCACGGTCTCTGAGCTCTGTCCTGACCGTCCCTGCTCTGTTGAGTGAAAGTGAAAAACAAATGGCTTTCCCAGATTTTTCTTTGCAATTATTCCTCCTAATGCTGCAAGCCAGTCATGTGAGACTACAATATCAAAATCCCGCCTATCCTTTTTCACAAGGGAACTGATTAGTTTCGATGCAGAAAGGAAGTTATAGAAAATAGTTTCAAGGAAAAAGTTCTGGCTTCCAGGGTCCCAGCGTTTAACGTCCTGTGGGTTGATAATATTAAATATATCTGATGTATCCATAAGGAGAGGTCTGTGAACTTCGACTCCTGCCCAGAAGTCACTAGTTGGTTCAGACCCGGTATTACGGGAAAAAACAGTGATAGTGTGGCCTTCTCTTGTATATTCCCTTGTGATCTCCATTGCATACGTACCAAGTCCACCTCTGAAGAAAGGTGGAAATTCATCAACCAGATATGCTATCTTCATTGCATTGCCTTCTTGTACACTTCTACCATCTGTTCAGAGATTTTTTTCCAGTGAAACAGTCTGTCTGTTTTTTTCCTGCCTTTTCTTCCTATACTGGAAATCATATCAGGATTATTAATAATTTCATTAACTCCCCATGCTATTCCCTGAGGGCTGGGTTCTACAAGGACACCATCTTCAAGATGGCTGATGTTCTCGGAGAGACCACCGACAGCTGACGCTACTACACCTTTTCGTGCACTCCACGCTTCAAGTAGTACAATTCCAAAAGGTTCATTTCTGCTTGGAATTACAACAATATCAGATGCATTGAGGAGACGAATATATTCTGAATCTGAGATAAATCCTGTAAACTGCACTGGAAGGCCATATGACGAATTCTGCAGGTGTTGTAACATACCGCCTGTTCCTGCACAAATAGCCCGGACATCATCCCGGTGAGCTCTTATTGCAGGAAGTGCATCAATAAACAGATCAGGACCCTTCTGGTATGCCATCCGGCCAATGTAGAGGATAAGCGGAGTGAAAGGATGTATTCCATATCTTCGTTTTATGTCCCCGGGATCTATTGCGACATCAAATTGCTCCGGGACTACACCGTTAGGGATGACATCAGTCTTCCATTGGGGTACATTGTATAGATTCACAATTTCATTGCAAAGCGTCTTTGAGACCGCAGTCACTCTTTTTGCAATGAGTGCACCATACCATTCTTTTCCTGAAATATCCTTGAATTCCCACCAGTCTCCAAAGTATCCTCCATTTCTTCCGTACTCAGTGGAATGGAATGAAAAAACTGTATTTCTCTCTTTTAAAAGATGCATTGCCTCTATAACATGCCAGTCATTGAAGTGAATGATATCAAAAGGAGGATTGTCAAAGTCTCTGAACCTTGCTACTAGTCCATGTGAGAGATCGTTACAATATTCAATTATATTTCTTCCATAGGGTCGCCACACATGGTACTGAACATTAAATAAATTAAAATCCTTATCTCCGCGGGTGAAGAAATGGACTTCATGTCTCTTTGCAAGAGTTTGAGCCATGTAGGTTGCAGCACTTGCAAGTCCGCCTACCCTGTCGGAATAAAGTGATTCCCAACTGAAAATTGCTATTTTAAGCGTTTCCACAGCTCATTTCGCCTCTTTTCCACAATACGAATTATATCATGACGATTTTTCGCTTTTTGTAATTCAAGTGCAAGTTTTTCATCACCTATTACTTTGTCTAACCAGGTTGAGAAGTCAAGACGTTTTATGTGGTATTCAATTGAATCGTCCGGTGCAACAGTTACCATCTCTAAAAATTCATCGAGGCTGAATGCCATGTGGCCTGTAGGGCCTCCTTCACTTGAAAAGTAAAAAGCTTCTTCCCTCGAAACATTTCGTAGAATTCTTGTAGATTTTGGATATTTTGCAGTTTTTATACATCGGTCTTCGAAATCAGAAATTATATCCATGTATGTAGAAAAAGCTTCGAATGCTGACTGATGGCTGAAATAGACATGAACGTCTCCGCAGGATCCGAATTTTGATGCCATATAATAAAAGTGATCGCTTGTCTGGAGATATCTCCATATACGGCTGTTGCATGAGAAATATCTGGCTTTTTCTACAGCTCGGAATGCTGATCTCTGCATAGAATTTTCCAGCCAGGCCGAGATATCCTTTTCAGCATCAGCCCATGAAATAAAGTCAGGAATATCAAGATCATCACGGACAGAATATCTTAATGCTTCAGTGGGAGTTATGGGCTTTACATTGCGTCTCATCAATTCGTCAGGGAGGTGCCGGAAAAAGTCAAATATTCCGGTTTCTTTCCAGCAATGTTCTCCTATTGTTTCGTAATCAATAAATAAATGAACACACTCTCCAGATGACTGCGAGACCCATTCCGAGAATTTATCTGCTGTAAGTGGGTACTGGTCCCAATCCTTGTTTGTAAACCGGAATGCCACATCATCAGATAGTTTGTAGTTCCTCATTATGAGTGGAAGCCCTTTGCATGAATAGAGGTAATCTGGACTTCTCCAGCCAAGGATACGGTCAACACCTTCTGTATAACATGCCTTAAATCCCATCTCTTTAATAGAATCAACAAGGTCGTTACTAAATGTAAACTCGGTATTCTCAAATATTTCAGGTTTCACTCCAAAAGTGTTTGAGATAAGACTTTGATGTTCTTTTACCTGATTGATAAATTCGGTTTTATCTTTGAAGATGCCTGCTATACTATGATAATAAGTCTGAGCCAGAAATTCAGAATTTTTATGTGTCGCAACTTCTTTTAATAAGGAAAGAACGTCGGGTCTCCAGGATTCAAGTTGTTCTACAAGTGTACCGGATATACTGAAGGCTGCTTTGAAATCCTTGTCAAGAAGATCAAGCATAAGCCTGGTTGCCGGTTCGTAACATTTTTCAGCAACTTTTCTAAGAATTTTTTCATTATGGTCATCAAGATATATACTGATAGGATCGGTTTGTAATTTTTTATCCTGGGCTGAAAAATATCGGTTTAATCTATAGGGCTGATGAAGTTCAAAGGCTAAGCAGATATCTGGCATATGGTAAACCTCGAATAATTTTATTATTTAAACTATTTAGTAATATAACCGATTATTGAACCGGCATTCTGATTCTTAACGTTGTTAACTATAGGTTCTGATTATTTATATGTTACCCTTTATATGAGTAGAGTTCATGATATCTTATATATAATCCAGTTACAGTGAAAATAGCTACCAAAAGAAAGATATTATGAAAGGGAAAAAGAATATTACTAAGAGTGTTCCAATTATGGTTACTCTTGAATGAAAAATTTCCGGAGACAATTAATGAACCAATCAGGTATCTGTCAGCGTTGCGGTGGAAATGGAAAATTTAATATTTTAAACAAGGAAGGCGAACTTGTTTGCAGTTGTATCTGCCCTGAATGTTCAGGTTTAGGTGATGAATCATCCTCTGCATTAAATGTGTAACAAAATAACTAAGTAACAAAAACACTTAAGTAATAGATCACCGCAAGGTTCCATCTATATTTTTATATAATTTATTCTCACATACTTTTCCAGCAGTAGGCAGGAAATTTTATTGATAATCCTGAAAATGTTCTCTGCGTCATACCATGTTGAGAATTTATTTGCTAGAATGAGTGTTTCTCTGTTGTGATCAGATGTGTGGAATAATTAGTGTTATAGATCGTTCACGTGCAATGATGGATGGTTCTCGTATCAGGGAAGCCCTTGCCATGATGAACGAAAGGGGGAGCGGGGAAGGAGCAGGATATGTTGCATATGGTGCATTTCCTGATTTTAAAGATTATTACGCGATACACGTTTTTTATGACAATATTCATGAGACGAAAGATGATGTAGATGCAATCCTGAAAAAATGGGGCCATATTGAACATGAGGAAGAGATTCCCACATTTGACGTCCCTGGGATAAAAAGAATTCACACACCGTGGAGATATTTCTTCAAACCTGACACCAGTCTTATGTTGAGGAGCCCGACACCGGATGAGGATATTATAACCTATATCGTGATGAAAGTCAATGAAAGCATTAAAGGAGCTCTCATATACTCATCCGGGAAAAACATAGCTCTCTTCAAGGCATCTGGATGGCCTGAAGATGTAGCAGATTTTTACCGGATTCAGGATTATAATGGTTATATCTGGCTTGGTCACAACCGCTATCCAACGAATACCCCAGGATGGTGGGGGGGGGCCCATCCCTTCAACCTCCTTGACTGGAGCGTTGTTCATAATGGCGAGATAACATCATACGGCACAAACAGGCGGTATATCGAGAGTTATGGGTACCAGTGTTCAATGTTTACTGATACAGAGGTTGTTGCCTATTTGTTTGACCTGCTTGTGAGAAGACACGGTCTTAAGGATGATATTGCAGTAAAAGCTCTTGCTCCGCCTTTCTGGGAAGCAATTGATTCAATGCCTTCGCGGGAGAGGGAGTTTGCTACAGCAATCCGCCTTACGTATGGACCTGCCCTTATGAACGGACCATTTGCAATAGTAGTTGCAAGGGAAGACTCTATTGTGGGTTTTACAGACAGGATAAAGCTTCGGCCACTTGTTACAGGAGAATATGGTGACAGAATTTATATATCAAGTGAGGAGGCTGCAATTCGGGTTATGGAACCCTGTGTTGAAAATATCCGGATGCCAAAAGCCGGTGAACCTGTAATAGGGAGGGTATATTCATGAGCATTGGCAGTGTTCCGGTCCGATACAAAGTTGAGATTGATCACGACCGGTGCATGCTTTGTGAGCGATGTGTTGAGAACTGTTCCTACGGTGTATTTCGAAAATCCGGGAATGTAATAAAAGTAAGCCCGAAACAGTGTGTGGCCTGTCACCGATGCATTGCGATGTGCCCGCGTGATGCGATCTCACTTTCAGCCCGCCCTATTGATTATCGTCCCCATCCTATCTGGACAGATGAAGTGCGGGAATCAATCTATAACCAGGCAAAGACAGGGAAAATAATTTTAGCAGGTATGGGGAATGCCCTGCCTTATCCGGTTATATTTGACAGACTTGTCCTTGACGCATGCCAGGTAACAAATCCCAGCATAGATCCTCTTCGTGAGCCGATGGAATTAAGGACATATATCGGCAAAAAACCGGCTAAGATTGAATATAAGGAGAATGAATCTCACGAAATTGAATTGACAACAAAAATAACAAAGAACCTCCAGATTGAGACACCGATAATGATCGGTCATATGTCTTACGGGGCGATAAGTCTCAATGCTCAGCTATCGCTTGCTAAAGCTGTATCAGAAGTCGGAACGTTTATGGGGACTGGAGAAGGTGGGCTTCATGAAGCGCTTCATCCATACCAGGACCATATGATTGTCCAGGTTGCTTCAGGTAGATTTGGTGTCGATATTGATTACCTTGAGCGAGGTGCAGCAATTGAAATTAAAATCGGGCAGGGAGCAAAACCAGGGATAGGTGGACACCTCCCTGGTGAAAAGGTATGTTATGATGTATCATGCACAAGAATGATCCCTGAAGGCAGTGATGCTATAAGTCCGGCCCCTCACCATGACATTTACAGCATAGAGGACCTGAAACAACTTGTGAGAGGCTTAAAAGAGGCAACCGAATGGAAAAAGCCAGTTTTTGTTAAGATAGCTGCTGTGCATAACTCAGCTGCAATTGCTGCGGGTATTGCACGTTCATCTGCTGATGCAGTAGTTATCGATGGTTTCCGGGGTGGAACCGGAGCGGCACCCAAAGTATTTCGCGATCATGTAGGTATTCCGATAGAGGCCGCAATTGCAAGTGTTGATGCAAAACTCAGGCAGCAGGGCATTCGAAATGAAATTTCACTTATTGCAAGTGGAGGAATTCGGGAGAGTGCAGATGTTGCAAAAGCTATTATGCTCGGAGCAGATGCGGTATATATTGGGACAGCAGCACTCGTTGCACTTGGGTGCAGGGTCTGCGGTACCTGTTATCGAAATCTCTGCCCATGGGGAATTGCCACCCAGAGACAAGACCTTGTTGACCGGCTGGATGTAGAAAATTCATCCCGTCAGGTGTCCAACCTTCTGAATGCATGGACCCTTGAACTTGCAGAACTGATGGGAGCCGCGGGAATCAACAGTATTGAGAGCCTCCGGGGCAACAGGGACAGGTTAAGATCTTATATGCTTGATGAATCCCTGATGCAGGTACTTGATGTCAAATCTGTGGGGGCCTGAATAAAAATGAATAGTGTCAGAATCGATGCAAAAGGACTCCATTATACTCCATTAAACCAGTTAATCAGGCAGGCGGTTCTTAACGGGGCTGAAGAGATAATAATTGACAATGTGATGGGTCAGAGGTTCATCGGAGACGGACTTAAGGGTAACACAAGAATAATTATCAATGGTGTTCCAGGTGGAGATCTTGGAATGTTTATGAGCGGGCCAACCTGTATCGTTCATGGTAATGCTGATCATGCTCCTGGAAATACCATGGACTCTGGAAAACTTGTTATCCATGGAAGCACTGGCGATGCAGTAGCTCATAGTATGCGGGGAGGCAGTGTTTTTGTACGCGATAACATAGGATACCGTGGAGGAATTCATATGAAGCAGTACCTGGGAAAGAAGCCGGTTCTTGTAGTTGGTGGGACTGCACGTGCTTTCCTTGGTGAATATATGGCTGGAGGACTTATCGTTCTCCTCACCCGTAATGGAGTGAAACCGTTTGATGAGCAGGGAATAGCGAGTGGCATTCATGGAGGTGAAATTTTCATCAGGGGAGACTTTGATGAAAAACTCCTTGGAGTCGGGGCAAGAAAATTACCCTGTAATAGTGAGGATATGGACCGGGTAATTCCATTTATTCGTGAATTTGCCCAATGGTTTAACCTGGATGAGGGACCTCTTATGGAAGGTCAGTTCTACAGGATTACTCCGGCGAGTTCGAGGCCGTTTGCAAATAAATATACCTGGGAGTGAACCATTTTGACAGAGAAGAATTATCAGGACCTGAAAGCTGAAGTCTGGGACCGCGACATCTGCTCAGGGTGTGGAGCATGTGTCGCAGTGTGCCCAGCCGATTCCTTATTTTTTAAGGAAGGCGCTATGTCATTATGTCCGGTGTCAAGCGGATACTGTAAGGAAGTGACAGAAGGAGTAAAATGTGGAGCATGTTATGCCGTATGTCCAAGAACTGAAGAATTGCCAAAGGAACCGGTTGGCAAATATCTTGACGCATTATCCGCACGTGCTTTAATTGATGTAAAAAAGCGTCAAAAGGGAGGAGCAGTCACTGCGATTCTCTGGAATGCACTTGAGGAAAATCTCCTTGATGCGGTAATTACAGTAACTGAAGACAAGTGGACACTCCGCCCTGGCTCTGTGGTTATTACTGGAAAGGAAGAACTAATATTTCAGGCAGGAAGCCGGTACAGCTGGCTTGTCCCGCTTCTTTCGGCCTTAAAGGAAGCTGTGGTTGACAGGAAGTACAAAAATGTAGGAATCGTAGGCGTTCCCTGTGTTGTTGAAGCGGTACACCGAATGAAAGAGAGCGACAATGATCTCCTGAAACCATTTGGGAATTCTATACGGCTTGTAATAGGGCTTTTTTGTACTGAATCGTTTGATTATAACACTCTGATTCATGAACACCTTAAAAAAGAGTATAATATTGAGCCATGGTCCATAAAAAAAATGGATGTGAAAGGTAAATTAGAAATTACCCTTCAAAATGGTGAAAACCTGATAATTCCTTTAAGGGAAATTGAAAAGACAATAAGGAACGGGTGCAAAATCTGTACTGATTTTTCTGCAGTTAATTCAGACATATCAGCAGGTTCCATTGGCTCACCTGACGGGTTTACAACTCTTCTTATTAGGACAAAAACAGGTTCAGGTTTTGTTGAAAGTGCAAAATTCAATAAGAGACTTGAGACAATACCGGCTCTTAATATTGAAGAAGTACTTAAACTAGGGGCACGGAAAATCGAAAAAAATTCTAAAAATAAAAGTTTATATTAAAGTCCTTTCCACAAGGGACTTTGCACTTATTTTGGCCTCATCCCGTATCTCCTGTTCATTTGGTATAATCCTGTCAAGCATCAGGACACGTCCATCGCAGATGGTAGTCCTGACCACTGATCCATTACATGAGTAAACAAGGTTTGAAACAGGGTTGTGGATAGGTGTGTTCATTGGAACTTCAGGATCGATAAGAATAATATCCGCAGGCTGACCGACCGCAATACTGGTAGCCCCCATTCCTAGTGCAGACGCACCGGCAGCCGAACCCATCTTCAGCACTTCGTCTGCCGGGAGAATAGTCGGGTCATTGGATGCAAATTTTTGGAGAAGAGCTGCGAATTTCATCTCTTCAATCATATCAAGGTTATTATTGGATGCACAACCATCGGTGCCAAGTGTAACATTTGTCTTTGCATTTTTCAGCCATTGGTAAGGCATTGCTTTATTTACAGCAAGTTTCATGTTGCTGACAGGGTTATGAGCAACATGAGTCCCTTTTTTTGCAAGGAGTGAACACTCTTCAATATTGAGCCAGCAACAATGTGCAGCTATCGTTTTATCTGTTAAAATTCCGCAGTCGTTAAGAACTTCAGGGGGTCTCTTTCCTTTCGCTTTCACTGAATCATTTACTTCCCCTTCGGTTTCACTGAGGTGAATATGAATGCAGATCTCTTCGTTTTTTGCAAACTCTGAGCACCAGCGAAGTCCAACTTCAGATACCGTATAAATTGCGTGCGGTCCAACTGCAGCTTTTATTCTTGGATTATTTCTGCTTTTAATAGATCTAACAAAATTTTCAGTTGCAACAATCTCACTTTCAAGTTTTTCCTTGATAGAGAGGTCGATAAATCCATGGGCCAGTGTTGCACGAATGCCTGTTTCATCTACCGCCCTGGCTGCAGCATCCATAAAAAAGTACATATCATTAAAAGTGGTCGTCCCGGAGGCGATCATCTCAATGCAAGCAAGACGGGTGCCGCTGTAGACATCCTCTGCAGTGAGATGTGCTTCAAGTGGCCAGATTTTGTCAGAAAGCCATGGTTGCAACTGCATATCATCAGCGTAACCCCGCAGAAGAGTCATCGCTGCATGAGTATGGGTATTTACAAAACCAGGGAGTGCATATGCACTTTTTCCTTCAATGACAAATTCAGCTTTATTCTGAAATTTTGTACCAACATCTTCTCCCAATTCCTCAATTTTTCCGTTTTCACCGATGAAGACATTAGATCTCTTTTTATTGACGATAACATCCTTAACAAGGATAGATCCTCTTTTTTTTAAAATTTCATCCATCTTTATATTCACTCATCCTGATAGCTCACTGATTATCATTTGAACCATCCTTTCGCTCCTTTTACTGAATTTTTTTGAATTGCTTAGAATGTGTTCAAATGTGAGTTTTTCCGATGTAAGTCCATTTGCATAATTATCAACTGTACATATTGCAAAAAATGGGATTTCAAGTTCACATGCAAGTGACGCTTCGCTTGCAACGGTCATTCCTACTATATCTCCTACCATTGCAAGCGCTCTTATTTCAGCAGCGGTCTCAATGCGGGGTCCTCTGGTCTGCACATAGGTGCCGCCAAAATTTGCATCTTCGAGTTTAACTGCCATTCTTTTTCCAAGTTCCAAGTCGAGATGGGGATGAATATGATTTATTGCGTGATCGTGAATAGTCGGGATATCCGGAATGCTGATGTAATCAGATGGAATTACAATTGATCCGGGTATTATCTCCTGTTTTAGTGAACCCGATGACCCTATTGAAACAATTCGTGTGACTCCAAGGATTGCAAGCGCAGCAAGATGTGACCTGAAGTTGACCATGTGTGGTGGCTTTTCGCCCTGGTGACGAAGTAATACAGCGAAACCATCTCCAATTAAAACTTCGCTTTTTCCATATGGTGTTGAAACAATCTTTTTTTCGTAGTCCGGGAGGTCTGAATATAGGAGACTTGTTCCACCGATTATTCCAAGCATTTTATTAAATTTGAGCGGCACCGTTGAAAAAGGTTATAGTAATGTCGAGGTTTATTCAATCACATTCCAGTAATTCTTTATGAGAAGAACTCCAACTTTATTAGAGAGGGGGCCGGTAGATCAGTGGTAGATCGCTACCTTGGCATGGTAGAGGCCGCGTGTTCAATTCCCGCCCGGTCCATTCCCTTATAAACTAATATATTCTTTGAAACGATCACGGGTCCAAATTCTTCAGTTCTGATTTTTAAGTTCGTTTTTTCGGGACTCAATCACTTTTAGTCTCTTCTTCAGCTGGGCAATCTCTTTTTTTATCATGCGAAGCTCTATCACCTTCTTGCAGTTCAATAAATAATCTGTTCCACGTTCCTCGGCAATGTACTGCTCCAGCTGACTCCGCAGGAGCCTTATATACGGATTTCCCCAGATCGTCTCTTCACTATATTCAAGTCTGCCAACCCGGATACCTTCGGCAATGAAGTTCCGGACAATGGGATGTTCATTTATAAGTGCGTAAAATGAGTCCACCTCTTCGGGGTAATTCTCAATATTTTTCAGGTTAATAAATATCTCCTGGGATTCCTGCACCGTCTTTGTGACCGTCCCATGAACTGATGTCCCGACCAGATTGACTTCTTCCCCCTCAGTAAAGTAGTATGTGTACTGTTCATCCTCGTCCTCGGTTACTCAGAGCCACCCTGACTCTTTCTCCTCGCTGTCATCATTCTGGTATTTCGTGCATACACAATATCCGGATGGTCCGAGAGAGTGTCCTCCCCCAGTATAAGCCGTGCGGTAATCCTGTTTAGATGACGGTCATCACTCCATTTTTTATCTAATTTTACTGAGATCTCATGGGATTCCTCAATGGTTCGGATAATAAAGTCATTAACTGTATCCTGAAACCCAATATCCTCGAGCCTCATAAGCACCTCCCCCCGGGTGACTCCTGACCACAAGCCCCGTGCATCGCCATTATATTTTTCCAGGAATACTGCCATCCGGTGGACCATCTCATGCCTGATGGCATTTGGGTGTAGTCTATGCTCTGGAGGATAGCTCTTCCAGGCTGTAAGGTCAGTCCCCGCTATCACCTGCCAGAGAGTTTCCGGGGTAGCTTCTCGTCGTAAAAGAAATGCATTGATCCGGGTGGTGATGCGTTCAGGTTTTTCCAGGTACGAGATAAGAGATGCCAAAAGAAAGCGATTTGCCTCCTCTTTACTCATACAATAGATTCCATCCTTTGGAAGGGTTTTCTTTAACCCGTCCTGGTCTTTCTTTTTATTAAAGTAACAACTTATCAAATTATTCTGTATACTTTCAAAATCCCAAAGTGGAAGAATATGCGGCAATGTTCTTTTGAGTTCATCATCCCTTCCTGCTTTATGCGAGAGCTGTGTATCCTCATACCAGAACTCAGGGTCGGAATCCTCATTCAGAATTTTTTTTAGTTCGAAGAGTGTATTCTGATAGTCTCTTGTCGCCTTGAAGCATTTTGCCTTTGCTTGAGAAATCATCCCTTGTTGTGGGAGACAGGGAGTTAAGGTACATAAGTGCCTGGTCGTGCCAGCCAAGAATATTCAGAATCATTGCCGTTTGCACCTTTGCAGCCAATGTAGAAATTTTCTGAAAACAAGCAAGTGCGGCGATAAATTGTTCCTGCGAACGCTCCCTGCCCAAAAGACCCGGAACAACCGTGGATTCACAGGCAGCCAGGGCAGCCTTAATATCTGGTTGGCTTTCCTTGATTTGTCTGAGGATACCTCCACCAGTCGGTTTTATTATTATCGGGCGATATTCGAACATTGAGATCGCCTGCTTGAGAAGGTTTTCTTCCACTAACATCAGATTCTGTTTATTGGTCAATCAATTCCTTCCAAACATTTGTAGGGATCTGGTTAGTTTTTACTTCCTTGAAAATCATATTATCGAAACTATTAACGCCGATAAATATTTAATTTGATAACGGTTGTGAGATAATGGTGACAGTTTATTTAATTCCCCCCGGAACCCCACGCATCATGCTATGGGTATGCAGCAGAAATTCTGGGACCGGAAGACCTGCATATCGTTGTATATGGATTCTGGAATCTGTATCCCAATCTCAAAGGGTGGTTTAATAAACTGGGAAAAATCGCCTGAGTATGTCCTCAAAGCACGTGAAATTCCCACTGACAAGGAAAAAATTGCTACTTACCTGGCTTTATACGATATGTTTTGGGCCACAACCATGATTCAGAATGTGGACCAGCAGTACACGGAACTGCCTTTTCTTCTTGATATCGACGGCTTCAAGGGTCCAGGGATTCATTGATCTCCTTGCCCATCCAGATTCAGGATGTGCCGTGATTGATTACAAGTCCGGGAGTCAGTGAGTAATTGGTTGTATTTTTGTAAAGAATAATGAAATAAGAAAAGTAGAGCAGGATATTAGTGAATTAAGGGAGAAGATAATAAAAGCCTTCAATGATATTCTGGCAGATCCATTGATGGCATGAGATTAGGAAAATAAAATTATGCGTTTTACTGAAGTTCATTTTCCAAAAGCCATTTCCATACCGGTTTAATGTTTACCGTTCTGTCACCGGTCTTTCTGGTGTCCTCCTGGTCATTCGTCAGGATAAGACCTCTATCCAGTTGGAACGTCTCCATCGCTTCAAATAGACCCTCAAATTCGTGTTCCATATTCTTGTCGTTCATTTCATGACATACCTGAATTACACCGGTTATGCTCCGGCCATTTTTGATAATAAATTCGCATTCCCTTTTGCCTGAAAAATAAAATATCTCTCTTCCTCTTCGTTTAAGCTCGATGAATATGATATTCTCAAGGTGCCGCCCCCTATCCGGAGACATGGAAAAACCGCCAAGGATTGAAAATGCAGTATCGATACCATAGATCTTCCTCGGAGAGCTCAATTGTTTTTTTAATGAGTAATCAAACCGTGAAAGCTCGAAGAACAGGTAGGCACTACCCAAATAGGTAATATATTCCTTGACCGTGATCGCATTGGACAATCCGAGACTCTTTTTCAATGAATTGTAGGTAAAAGGAAGGGATATCATCGATAAAAGGATCCCTACGAGTTCCCGTACAAGCCGTTGCTGCCTGATGGAGTACCGGGTAATTATATCGCGGTAAAGGATATTGTCATAGAGTGTTTTGATATATCCCTCGTCTGCATTTATGAGGTATTCCGGCATTCCGCCCTGTTCCAGATATGCAGCAAACGCCATTGTCAGTCCCACCTTCTCCTCCGGAATATATGGTGAATCCTTTCCGATTGTAATCTTTCTGAAACGTATATATTCTGCAAAGGAGAAGGGGTATAGTTCGAATAACCTGTACCTCCCGGTCAGACGGGTTCCGAATTCCCTGCTCAGCAGGGAGGCGTTCGAACCTGTTA
>Ga0209083_1002674_pt1 | contig 16335 bp, 16 predicted proteins | sample AM7aDNAmetaG_FD_184132 | JGI IMG/M metagenome (GOLD analysis project Ga0209083, IMG submission 184132) | Freshwater microbial communities from Finland to study Microbial Dark Matter (Phase II) - AM7a DNA metaG (SPAdes) (version 3) | ecosystem: Environmental > Aquatic > Freshwater > Lake ...
TATGTATTTCCTGGCCTCGATCGAGACAATATCGCCGACTTGCTTGTCCGGCACCGGAGGGATGGTGATGAAGGTTATGAGGCTGGCCGAAAGCGGCAAAGCCGTGCCGCAATTGACGGTCGTCGTCTTGGACTCGCGCAAAATATCCTTGAGGGCTTCGACCAGTTTTTCCGGCGGCAAAGCCACCGACCGGCCGATCTCCAGTCCACCATAAGGGCCGAGAGCCAATTCGCCGTAAGTTTGGAGGACGGCTCGTCCCCTTTTCTTCCTGATCTGGACCAGCTTGATGGCTGAAGAGCCGATATCTATCCCGAGAACGCTGGTTTCTTTTTTGAAAAATCTGGAAAAGAAAGACATATGGGTATTATATATTATAATTGCAATCATGTCTCTAATAAAAGCCTTTTTGGATACGATCCTGACCGCCCTCTTCCCTTTTTCAAACGCCGAAAAGGAGCTGTTCTCGTATTCTCCGGAGCAAGCCTACGATATCCTGCCAAAATCATTATTGCCGCCGATCGCGCGGGCCTATTCCGTCTTTGCCTACAAAGATCCGCGGGTCACCAAACTGGTTTGGAACATCAAATACAAAAAATCCTTACAAGCTGCCACTATTGGAGCTTATGCTTTGCACAGAATGCTGGGCGAACTCAAAATCCCGTTAAAATTGATGCCGGATGAAAAGATTCTGATATTGCCGATGCCAATAACAGCGAAACGCCGCCAGGAACGTGGATACAATCAATGTGAAATCATCGCCAATGAATTGAAAAAGTTTGATTCTTCAAATCGACTTGAAATAGTAAGCAATTTGCTATTAAGAATTCATCACACTTCCCGACAGACTTTAAAAGACAGAAAAGAAAGGCTAATGAGCGCCAAGGGCATTTTCTCCATTAACGAAGACGTTTTGAAAAAATTCTCTTCCGATGAATTAATATATCGCACAGTTATCATTATCGACGATGTTATTACGACAGGAAGCACTATAAAGGAGGCGATGGAGACTGTCCAAACAGCGGGGTTTGGGAGAGTTTACGGGCTGTCGGTGGCACATTAAGATTTTAGATTTGAATTGACGTTGCAAATTTCTAATTACCTAATTTCTAATTGACCTAAGAAATGACCAAACTTCAATTGGAACTTGGTCATTTCTTAGAAATTAGGTAATTAGGAATTAGGAATTAGGAATTTACAATCACCTTCACAAACCTCCTCTTCCCTATTTTGAGAATCAAAGTTTTATCTGGCAACAGATTGGGATCAGTGACCTTGGTGTCATCTTCAAATCGGACAGCTCCATTATCTACGAGACGCCTCCATTCGGCTTTGGAAGGAATGATGCCGGATTGTACCAAAACATCAGCCAGCGTCTCATTCTTGGAAATCTTGATCTCCTGAATGTCCTCCGGCACTCCGCCTTTGGAAAAAGTCGTGTCGAATGTTTCCTCGGCGGCCTTTGCGGCAGATTCGCCGTGATATATCTTTACAATTTCAAACGCTAACCGAGCTTTGATTATTTTTGGATTCTTGCCTTCCTGTAATTCATCCTTTATCTTGGAAATATCCTCAAGACTCATATAGGTGCAATCCGTAAATAGCTGAATTATATTCTCATCAGCTTGAGCCATAACCTTGCCGAACATATCATTCGGCGTCGCATCCAAAAAGACACCTGTACCGAGGCTTTTGGACATCATTTTTTCGCCGGTCACAGGATTCTCAAGCAACGTTGTAATAAAGACAAATTTTTCCTTATTTTTGTATCTTCGCAAAAGAGTCCTGCCGGCCAAAGCGTTAAATTTCTGATCGTTGCCGCAAAACTCAACATCAATATCCAAATGGACGCTGTCGTATCCTTGCATCAGAGGATAAAAAAACTCATGAAGATAAATCGGTTTATTTTCTTTGATTCTTTTTTCAAACATGTCACGCTCTAACATTCCCTGGACTGTGAAGTTTGAGGCAATATCTATCAACTCCTCAAACGTCAATTTGGAAAGCCAGTCATGGTTGTAAACAATCTCCACAGGATTCTCTTTATCATCAAAGCTGATGATCGGGGAAAGTTGTTTGATCCATGTTTTTGTATTATCCACAACCTGTTGTCTGTTCAATTGAACCCGGGCGGCTGTTTTATCAGTCGGGTCGCCTATCCGAGCGGTAAAATCGCCGATAAGCAGGATTATCTGGTGACCCAGTTGCCTGAATTTTTCCATGATCATATAATTCGTGGCATGTCCAAGATGAAGGGCTGGACCAGTGGGATCTGCACCGATATATATCCTTAGTTGCCGACCAGACAAAAGCTCCTTCTTTAAAAATTCTTTTGAGGGAATAATCTCGGCCACGCTTCGGCTTAAGATATCGTCAATTATCTTTTCGTCGGTTATCGTTTTCATATTCCATATTGTAATCGTTTTTGCCGTAATTTGCCACAGACGTAAGAACCTTTCACAAACTTTTTCACCTTGAGGATAATTTGCGACCAATGTACCATTGCATTTTCCAAAGGACGAGTGAATCCTTGGAGCGAGTCCTTTGTGAAAATGCCGGTACATTGGGAGCAAAGTCCGAGAGGTGAAAAAGTTTGTGAAAGGTTCTTACGTCAAATCAACCCTAAACCTTCGGAGTCTGATTGTTGGAATCAGTCGGCTTCGGTGCTTCGGCAAAACTGTGCCATTTGCCGACGACGAAGAACAAGTAGACTAATTCGAGTATACCGATGGTATTAATGACCAACAGGGCTATGAACCACCACTTTTCACTGCGTCTGGCGGCATGCCAGAGAGCATAACCTTTGAGAACAATGACTATAATGGCGATAATGGCGGCAATGAGACCCAAACCGAGAATTGCCCCGACACCAAGACCATAATTCTGGCCGTACCATGAATTCATCATAAAAGTATAAATATATTAGTAATGGCGTCATTGTAGCACAAAAAGGCCGTCCTGATTTTGTCGAGGAACGGCTTTTTTGTCTTAAACAATTTAGAAGCCGAACAGTCGCATGAAGAACTGGCCGATACTTGAGAACATTCCCGGTGCTTTTTGATTTACGGAGGATTGGTCAATAATGACGGACGCTGTCACGGAATTATTATTTACCGTACCCTGAATAACCACTTTGTCACCTACCGTGATCGCGGATAATGTAATGGTCTTCTGGCCTTCATAGACTTTGGCATTTGTAGCGTCGATCGTGTAGACAATATTGCCCGAAGTCGTGACGGAAAGCGAAGAACCGCTGATGGTCGAGACTGTCCCGGCCACAACCGGTTGGCCGTTGCCGATCACCGGCAATGTCGTACTGCCCATCATGCCGTAACCGACGCCTTTGCCGTTATTTTCTGAATCGCGGTTGCCCATCATCCCGCCGATCGCCCCGTCAATAATAGTTGTTGCGACAACATTTGTGCCATTCACTGTTCCTTGGGCGAAGATCATATCGCCGATCGCAATACTAGAAATCGTGCCGGCGACATTGTTCTTTTTAATGGCGGCATTGGTCGCATCAACTGTAAAACTGGTAACAGCGGTCGTGGAAGCAAAACCTTGATTTCCGCTGACCGTTATAATGTTGCCGCTGATCGACACGACTTTGCCGGAAACGCCCGGTTTCATCATCCCTTGCAAGACTCCGTTGCCGCTGGCATGGCCCATCATGCCGCGAACTTGACCGGACTTTGTTTGCCCCCGTTCATTGTCATTACCCTGGCCATTTTCGTTAGCGGCCAATGCCGGAACAGCCAAAGCCAGGCTGGCCACCAACACCAAACCCGTCGTCAAAGAAACAAGCCTTTTTGTATTCATTTTATTTGTACTTGGAATTAGTCGAATAAGGAAGGTTCGATAGGCCTTCGTTGTGTAAGTACGGCTAATAGGGTGTGAATGGTGCGACAAACCGATATCTACTTTATGGGGTACATTTCATCAGCGGAGACGGTGGGATTTCTGATTACAGGTCTGGAACCTATTTAACAACAAACTTTTTAACGGCGTAATCGTAGACTTCTTCCGGCCAATATTGCTTTTTCGATCCTGTATTGGTAGATAAACCAATAACTCTCGCGACATATTCTCCACAGTCTGTTCCGGAATCTATTTCGGAATTGAGTTTGCTTTCATCTACAATGATATCAATAAAAATTGCTTTCATTCCTACTAAAGTCTTCTCCTTTGAAACATCAAAATTAGTAATTGATTTACGTCCGTAATTAAAGCACTCGTAAATTTTGTCCTTATGAATAATCCCCACATGCCAAAATCTGCCTACCATTTTTTCTAATGGAGGATAATCCTTCGGCCTAGTCTCAATAGGTAAAAAGAAGACAGACGCTTTTGAAACCCACTTTTCTGGTATAGAAAATTCTCCGGTATTGTCATTGAGTTTCATGGGGAATTGACTGACTCTAAGAAGGCCTTTCCTTATGTGCTTTACATCTGTAGCAACATTCATGAGTTGAATACTGTTCCTATCAAATGGACTAACTATGCTTTGGTAAACCAATTTCTTTTGTGACAATTCTGATAGGAGTGACCAGATCGGAATCGTTAGATATCACGACAGCCTTTTCAAAAAGTGTATGGTGCGCGTGTATATCCGCTGGCGATTGGGTCGATCTGGGTCTTTATCACTCATGTGAACCATTATAGGTGCCGTATAATACTTTATCTTGATGATCTAGTCTTGGGGGAAACGTAGTTTGCACATTTTCAATACATCTAGCCAACGATACGGAGTATCTTTGAGACATCCGTAATACAAATTGAAACCGTCAATATAAACATATATTTTCATCGCACTATTGTATTCCTACAATACAGAAACCGCAACACAAGATTGCGGTTTCGCGTTCTGCCACCGAAGCGACAAAAGGTATATCAATATACTATCAAATCAAAGACAAAAGTCAAGCAAAATTGGTGTCTACTAAATGGGGTACACTTCATTGCGGAGACGGTGGGATTCGAACCCACGAGGGAGTTGCCCCCCTAACACCTTAGCACGGTGCCGCTTTCGACCGCTCAGCCACGTCTCCATGGGTCCGCCGTATCCCGATGCACATCGGGAGAAGGCGACCAAAAGTCGATTTGAACATTCTGGCACAAAAACAATTTATTATCAAAATTTCCCTTACTTTCTTGGGATGCCCAAATCCTTACAGATTTTCTTTGCAAGAAATTCATCTATCTCAGTATGTCTCGGAACTGACGATGTCCTTCTTGAAATAGAATTCATATATATCGAATGGCGCGCACCTTCACGTACAAGAAAACACTTGAACCGCTCAATATGGCGGATAAGATCGGTAAGCTTCATAAGCTTAAGCTGGCAGAGTTATATTGATTAATTCACGGCGCGCGGAACTATTCTTCTTGAGTTGAGAACGCGAAGAAGCTCGGTTTGTTTCAAGAATAAGCAAGAGGGCTTCCTCCAGATTTTCACGAGCTTCCTTGATTGTCTTTCCTTGTGTATTTACCCCCGGAATTTCCTCAATCCAAGCTATAAACCATTTTTTGGTTTTTTTATATATGGCTGTAAATTGATTTTTAGTGGTCATGAACCGATTATAACACAAAAAATACCTGGCATTCTTTCCCCCTCTCGTTATAATTACCCCATGTCCATAACCCTTGCCACTCGCATATCCGAATACTTCCGCATCACCCCTGTCCAGAAGGCCGCTTTGAAGAGGCTTTCGATCAATACGATCGAGGATTTGCTTTACCATTTCCCCGTCCGCTACGGCGACACCGCCAAGACAAAGAATATCGATTCATTGGAGGCCGGCGAGACCGCCGTCATCTTCGGCAAGATTAGCGGACTCAAGGCCGGCAAGGGTTGGAAGAGCAAAGTCACCATGGCTGACGGCTGCGTCGAAGATGAAAGCGGCAAGATTCACTGCGTCTGGTTCAATCAACCCTATTTGGCCAAGATGATTCCCGAAGGCTCGATGGTTCGGATTGAGGGCAAAGTCAGTCAGAGAAGAGAAGAAAACGGCCCTTTGTATTTTTCCAATCCCAAAGTTGAAGTGGTAAATCAGTTGCCGGTCGGCGTGGGCGATTCCCTCTTTGGTGACGGCAATGAAGCCCATACTCTCTATCCGGTTTATCCGGAATCGCGAGGAATAAGTTCCAGCTGGATCTATCACGCCCTGCAAAAAGTTTTCAAGAGCGGCTTGCTCGATACCATTCAAGAGATCATCCCCGAAGACATTCTGGCCAAATACCATTTGCCAGGAGTCAAGACTTCCCTCATTTGGATCCATACGCCTTTGAATCATGATGACGCCCTCTCAGCCCGCAAACGTTTCTCTTTTGAGGAAATATTTCTGGTCCAGCTTGGCAAGAAGCAAGCTAGGAAGAAATACGAGGCTCATCCATCATTTCTGGTTGAGACTGATTTGGATAATGTGCAAGAATTCGTTCGGCGCTTCCCCTTCCAGGCCACACACTCCCAAACAACGGCTATCGAAACCATTGTCGCCGATATGAAGAAAGGCCAAGTCATGTCTCGCCTCCTCGAAGGCGACGTCGGCTCCGGCAAGACCGCCGTGGCGGCCGCGGCCGCTTATGCCGTCATGGTTTCTAGACCAAAGCCGGTCGGATTGGCCGGTTTCAATTCGGGCGGCGCCGTTACAAATTCAAGTGATGAAAAAAGTCTTTCCAATTCATTACGTTCCGGCAATCTCCAGATCGCCTACATGTGCCCCACGGAAATCCTAGCCATCCAACATTTCGAATCTTTCATCAAATATTTCTCCTATATGCCCATTCAAATAGGGCTGATCACCGGCTCCGGTTGCCGCAAATTCCCTTCAAAGGTCAATCCAAAGGGTTGGACCGACATTTCCCGCACCCAACTTCTCCAATGGGTCGAAAACGGCGAGGTCGCCGTCCTAGTCGGCACCCACGCCCTCATCCAAAAGTCCGTTCAATTCAAGAATCTGGCGCTGGCCATCATAGATGAACAACATCGGTTTGGTACAGCGCAGAGAGCGAAATTGGTCAAAAAATACCAAAATCCCCCACCCTTCGGGCACCCCCTTTTTCAAAGGGGGACCGCCGAGCGGGATTCCCCCTTTGAAAAAGGGGGTGCCGAGCGAAGCGAGGCGGGGGATTTTCTGACTTCCCCTCATCTTCTTTCCATGACCGCCACTCCCATTCCAAGAACTCTGGCTTTGACAATGTACGGCGATCTCGATCTGACCTTACTGTCCGAATCTCCCGCCGGCCGCAAACCCATAATCACCGAACTGGTCCTTCCCGGCAAACGCGACGAGGTTTATGAAAAAATCAGGCAAGAATTAAAAGCCGGCCGTCAGATGTATGTCATTTGTCCCAGGATCAACGAGCCGGATCCCGACAAACAGGACGCCCTCATCGCCAAGTCAGTCAAGGAAGAGGTCAAACGGTTGAAAAGACTTGTTTTTCCGGAATACGAAATCAGCGTCCTCCACGGCAAGATGAAACCGCGTGAAAAAGATCTGGCCATGAATGACTTCCGTTCCGGCAAAACCAATATTCTCTGTGCCACATCGGTTATCGAAGTCGGGGTTAATGTCGAAAATGCCACGATCATCATCATCGAAGGCGCCGAGCGCTTCGGACTGGCTCAACTCCACCAATTGCGCGGCCGAGTCATGAGAAGCACTATTCAAGCCTATTGCTACGCTTTCACTGAAACCAATTCGGCCAAATCTCTGGAAAGACTCAAAGCTCTCCAGTCTTCGAAGAACGGCTTCGACCTAGCCGAGTTGGACCTATCGCTTCGCGGCGCTGGTGAACTTTCCGGCGGCCAACAATGGGGCGTCTCCGACATCGCCATGGAAGCCTTGCGCAATTTGAAAATGGTTGAGGCGGCCAGAGAAGAAGCCGCCAAACTTATAGAAGAAGATGTTGAACTGAATAAGTATCCGCTATTGAAGAAAAGTCTGGATGTTCATTTACTTAAGGCGCATTTTGAATAACTCCCTCTTTATTACCAACTAACTAAGAACGTATGACTACATTCACCTTGATCTGTGTCTTGCTCGTGAGCTACATAGCCGGTTTCACCACTGCCATGAATATGTACGATAAGGGGACGAATTAAAAAACGCGCTAGCTTTTGGCTTCGCGCGTTGGACTTTGGTCATAATTGAATCGATGTGTTTCAATCAATGACCTCATATATTTCATGTGCCCACTTCTCGCCAGCCTCCCAATCCTGGTAGGCTTCAGCGTCTTTGCGCTTAAGCCACAGCTCGCGCGCCCTCTGTTCCAACTCTTCCCTTTTGATCAGGCGACCGAGTTCCTGATAAAGCTGTCTGCCGGCGTCGTTCCAATTGCTGACGCTCCGCTGATGTTCGAGTGCTGTCCAATTATGGTAGGCGGCATGCCTAACTTGGAAAGTAAACTGTTCCCTAGTCAAGGCGCTTCGCGCCCGATAAATACGATAGTAACTGATCAGGTCATCCTCTTCGACCAGTTTGCATAGAATGTTGATATGCTTCTGATGATTACGACATACTCCGATGAAAATACTGATGCGAGAATCTTCTTGATAACCAAAGTGAAAACCTTTACCGAACATTTTGGCAACCCTGTCGGCCGCTTCGTTCTCAATAAAGGCTTTGATTCCGTAGGATGACACGCTCTCGTTACAGACAAAACAACCCAGTGTTTTGTTGCCATCAAATCCATGCGAAATGTCGAAGTATTCGTGACCTGCAGGTCTTTCTGGTTTTACCGACACCAACTGAATCATAATATCCCCCACTTCTTGGTTGTGTTTGAAGCATTGATCGCTTCCCACCTTGTTAAGTTTCCAACATTCTCTTTTGAATCCTAGAAGAAAACAAAAAATATGTCAATGCAACGTCTTTTGCCGAAGTTATAAATTCCGTTGTTTGAAAACGGCCTGCACTTCGAAGTCCCGATGAACATCGGGACGAAGTAGTGTCCGCCCTCCTGGACTCGAACCAGGGACCCTCGAGGTATAAGCTCGATGCTCTAACCAACTGAGCTAAGGGCGGGTCCTATTATATTAGAGGAAAGATAAACATTACACAATCATCGACGGTATCGCCTTGCTTGGCACCAATTCATCCTTCTTTTTGACATAAATACCCTGAGCCGTGAGAATCTTCTCATAATCTTCCCTTTCGATGGTCTCAACTTCTATAAGTTTCTTGGCGATCGCCTCAAAGGCTTTTTTGTTGCCGGTCAAAGTCTTTTCCGCGACCGTCCGGGCTTCGCTCATGATCCTCGAGACTTCCGCGTCTATTTCCGCAGAAACTTTCTCGGAATATTCATGGTCAGAGACGCCCATACCATAAAGAACCCTGCCTTGTAGACTCTCAAGAGCAACAGGTCCGATCTTTTCCGACATTCCGTAACGGGTGACCATGTCACGGGCCAAAGCGGTAGCGACACTCAAATCATTTGAGGCTCCAGTTGTCAGATCTCCGAACATCATCACTTCAGACACATAACCGCCCAGAGAAACAGCGATGTCATCGAGGAATTCCTTGCGCGACTGCAAGCGACGCTCTTCAAACGGGAGTTTGAGCGTGTAACCGGCAGCTCGGCCGCGAGAGATTATTGAAATCTTGTGGACTGGGTCAGCGTGAGGCAAGACTGAAGAGATAAGAGCATGACCGGCTTCATGATAGGCCGTAATCTCTTTTTCCTTGATGGACAGAATATGGCTGCGACGCTCAGGACCGAGCATGACTTTCTCAATGGAACGGATCAGGTCAAACTGACCGATCTTGGCCCGGTCTTCCCTGGCCGCCAGGATGGCCGCTTCATTCATGAGAGAAGCCAAGTCAGCTCCTGAAAAGCCAGGGGTTCTTTCGGCGACAATTCTCAAATTTACATCTTCAGCCAATTGCTTTTTGGCACAATGAATTTTGAGGATCTCCTCGCGGTCATTCCTGTCAGGCAAGTCAATGACGACGCGGCGGTCAAAACGACCTGGCCTAAGAAGAGCCGGATCCAAAACGTCAGGCCTGTTCGTCGCGGCCATGACAATAACCTTTTCATTGGGCTCAAAACCGTCCATTTCAACGAGGATTTGATTTAATGTCTGCTCACGCTCATCGTTACCTCCGCCGACACCGGAACCGCGCGCTCTCCCTACCGCATCGATCTCGTCAACGAAAACTATGGAAGGTGCCGCGTCCTTGGCCATCTTGAAGAGATCACGAACTCGCGAAGCGCCGACGCCGACGAACATTTCCACGAATTCTGAACCGGAAATTGAGAAGAAAGCCACGTTGGCTTCACCGGCCACCGCCCGAGCCAATAGAGTCTTGCCGGTCCCTGGCGCTCCCATGAGAATAACGCCTTTGGGAATTTCCGCCCCGATCTCGATGAATTTTTTGGGGTTCTTGAGAAAGTCGACAATCTCCAGAAGTTCCTGCTTGGCTTCCTTGGCACCTGCCACATCCTTGAAAGTCACTCTCTGTTTCGTATCGTCCGGCAAAGTGATCCGGGCTTTGGACTGGCCGAAGGTCATGGCCTGCATGCCGGCGCCGCGCATTTGGCGGGAGATGAACCAGACGAAGAATATCAGGAATATTACCGGGATCAGGAACGGCGCCAACTGGCTCGCCCAGAACATGAAGCCGCTCGGCTCGCCTATCGTGATCGTCGTCGAGGCCATTTTCAAGGGCGCTACCCCCAAACGAGACAATGAATCTGTCAAAGAGGCATCTGCTTCCTTCTGAGCCGTCTTGACTGACTTGTCGGCATAGGTCGCCGTAACTTGGTCGCCGTTCAGCGTAATCGAAACGATAAGGTTCTTTTGGACTCCCGTGGCGATCTCTGAAAGAGAGACCGGCGTGGCCGAAATCGTCTTGGTTGAAAATTGCGCATAAACGGCCGCGATAAAGACGAAGGTCAAAACCACTATGGCGATAAAATTCAGGAAACTGAACTTTTGCGGAAACAGGCCGTTTCCGGCCTCTTTTTTGGGCTTTTGGGCGTTATTGTCAGCCATGGTCTGATTATACAGAAAAAAGCCGTAAAGGAAAGAAATTTATGAAATATTATTGAATCTTTTTAGCGGTAGCTCAACCAAGACTTTTGTCCCCTTCTCCAGATTTGACTCTATGTTTATCGTGCCGCCGTGCAATTCGATGACTTTCTTCGAGACATACAAGCCGACCCCGCTTTCATCCGGATCCATCTGGATCGCGTTGGATCCCCGATGCAGGCGGTCAAAGATATGTGGCATGTCGCTCTTCACAATGCCGATTCCGTTGTCCGTGATCTTCAACAAGGCCTTCTCGCCGTAGGCAGTGAGCGAAACATTGACCAAGCCATTTTTGGTGTATCGGCAGGCGTTGTCGATGATGTTGCAGAGGGCCGCGTATAACTTGTCCTCATCGGCCTCCATGACCAAGGCGGCCGGCATATCTAGACGGATCCCGGTATTGTTCCTCTTCTTGATGAAATCCAATTCGTCGGCGATCCGACGGATCATCGCCGTGAGATCCGTCGGCTTGTATTTGAGCGAGACGGACTTGTCGTCAGCCCCCTCCGCGGTCTCCAGCATCCCGTCGACTATCTCGATCGAATCCTTGACCCGCTCCAGGCTTTGGCCGACGATCTCCTGATCCGGTTTTGCCAGGCTCGATTCCTGGTTCAAGGTCTCCAAAGCCCAACGAACGCCGGCAAGCGGCGTCCGCAATCGATGCTGGGCGACGCTCAAGAAATCGGATTTCAAATGGTCGATATGGACGATCTCCTCCAGACGCCTGTCCGTCTCCTCCTTTTCGATCTTTTGATGGAGCGTCTCGACGACGATCCGGTACATCAGGAAGGCGATCGATCCGATCAGGGCCGTCTGGGCCAGATGCTTGGAGATCAGATTGGGGTCGATCGCCGACCAAGGCTGAAGGAAAATGATCGCGGCATACAGGATGACGACGAATATCCCGATGTTCCTGGTCAGTTTCTGGTCCAGATAGACGATCGAGGCGATGAAGGGGAAGATCAGCAGGAAGGAAAATGAGCTGTTGACCCCGCCGGTCATCACGATGACCATGATGAAAAGGAGAACGAACAGATAGCGGTTGATGTTGAAATAGATGTTCCTGTCGGTGATCTCGTGCAGGATGAGAAGCAGGGCGACGACCAGACCATAGGTGAGCAGGATCACCGTCATCAGCTGTTGCGGATATCCCACGACGATCCATTGGAGATTGTCCGGAAACAAGTAGGCGGATATGCCGACCACCACCGGAGTGATGAGACCCACCAGCTCGACGCTGTAATAATGGGTATGCAGATGGAACGTCTTTTTGGAATTCATGGGCTAATTATAGCCTATAATTTACTTCTTCGAATCCCCTTTGATGGTCGCGATCGCTTCTTGTACCGTGGTCATGAACTGGGCCGGAAAGATTATCGTAGAATTTTTCTCCGTGGCGATCTCCGCCATCGTCTGCAAAGTGCGCAACTGCAAAGCCACCGGATGGGCAGAGATGAGATCCGCCGCTTCACCCAGTTTCTGCGCCGCCTGGAATTCGCCCTCGGCCGCCACGATCTTGGCCCGCCTCTCCCTCTCCGCCTCGGCTTCCTTGGCCATCGCTCTCTGCATATTGTCCGGTAAGGTAATATCTTTAATTTCAACAGCTGTTACCTGTGCACCCCAAGGCTCCGTGTGTGCGTCAATAACATCCTTAATCTGAATATTGATCTCCCCTGTCTGCGAAAGTAATTGATCCAATGAGAATTTTCCAACCACATTTCTAACGGTAGTCTGACTTATTTGATTCACGGCATCATAAACGTTCTCAATAGCCACTACTGACTTCTTGGGATCGACGATATGATAATAAGCCACGGCGGCGATATCGATGGAGACATTGTCCTTGGTGATGATCTTCTGCGAAGGGATATTCATGGTAATAGTGCGCAAGGTCACCTTGGTCATTCTTTCCAAAATCGGTATGAGAATAATAAGCCCCGGCCCGCGCACGCCCGCGCATTTGCCCAGGAAGAAGATAACCCCACGGTCGTATTCTTTGACCACTTTGAGAGAAAGGGCCAAGAGAATGACGACGATGACGAATATGGTAAATAACATAAGAGTAATGATTATTTGTAACTTATTAAGTCTACCACAAACCGCTTAATACAATCCCCATTTCTTTTTGTCCAACCCAGACTGTTCAATAATTCCCTTGAGTGTGCGCGGTTTGATTGCAACATTTCCATGCTTTGGCACACATGCTTGCCGTGCCTTTCCATCAATATAACCAACGTAGAAATAATGGCTTCCTTTGATGTGATTTAAGAAGAAACCATTTTCTCTCAGTACAGCAGTGACATCAGAGAATTTCCAGTTAAGAACACCTTTCGGCATGATCTTGAATTAGACCCTGGTAAAACCAAAAGATCTCACTTTGTAAGGACTTGGGATTGCTTTTCCAGTCACCAGAATTTTCCATAGATCTGAATATTCTTTAATAGGCTTCTGATTCAAAGGCGAAACACGCGTCCCCTTAAGCTTTTTTTGAGATTCGACATAGCCCTGAATTGCTTCATCCAAGTTGAATCTGACAACGTCCGCATCATCGGCTGATTCGACAATATTAAGCTCCAGTGCAACACCATACCAGGTGTCACCATCTTTGAAGATAATACAGCGAATTGAGCCTTTTTTAGTCGTGTTCATAAGGATAAACTAGCATAAGAACAATTTTTGTGGAAGTGGCGGGAATCGAACCCGCGTGCAAAGGATATGTTTCGAACGATTCTACGGCGGTAGAAAACTTTAAAGTTTAATGAATAGGCCAGGAAAGCTTACAAAACGCCTACTCACGATCTCTAGGCTTCGGAAAGCAAGGTGAGAAGCCCTACTCCCTACATCCAGATTATTACGCCTGCGAATAGGTCAGGATCCCCTACTCGAGACGGCTCTTAAACAAGAGCGAATGCGAAATCCTTTGCTCCAAAATATGGAGACACGGTGTTTTTTGCATTTAGAGTTTCCATCAGATTTACGAGTTAATGGTGCTCGCGCCGCACGAACGGACATGATCAATTGTCGATACCGATCACCCCCGATTTGCGAAGCAAATCGTCCCGAGCTTGTCGAGGGACTGCTTCAAGAATTGTGAGGTAAGAGGTAGGAGATAAGAGGTAAGAATCATCGCATAACGCTTTTGTTCTTATCTCCTAGCTCTTACCTCTTACCTCTTGCATTTTCAACGATCCCTAAACTCCCTCCTCACCGTCCTATCCGTCTCGCGCTTCTTGATGGTCTCCCGCTTGTCGAATTTCTTCTTACCCTTTACGACAGCCACCGAGACTTTGACGCGATTGCCCTTATTATATATTGAAATAGGCACGATTGTCAATCCTCGACCATCCTCGACATCCGCCAACTTTCTGATCTCATCCTTGGAAAGCAACAATCTGCGATTCCTTCTCGGTTCGTAACCTAGGGGCGTATTATTTTCCTGATATGGCGGAATAAAAATGTTCACCGCGAACGCTTCCCCGCCTCTCACGATCACATACGACCCTTCCAATGATCCCTGATTTTTCTTCAGCGACTTGACTTCATAGCCCAAAAGCTCGATTCCAGCCTCGAATTTTTCCATTATTTCGTAGTTGAAATGGGCTTTTTTGTAATCAACGAAAGTTGTCATGCCGAATATGATAGCACGCGCGCGGACTGTTGTGTCATGTCACTCTGAGAGGCTCTTTTATGTGTCATTCCCGCGAAAGCGAGAATCCCGGATATCACCAATGACAAAATCCAAATGACAAATTTCCAATCAAATCCAAAGCTCAAATGTCAAAATTTGGATTTTGGGCTTTGACATTGATTTGTCATTGGGAATTTGAGCTTTGACATTCAACACTGGATTCCCGCTCATAGAGTCTGAGACTCTCAGAGTCGAATGACCTTCGCGGGAATGACAAAGAAATGGTGTTATAATCGTCATATGCCCAATTCAACTAACTGGCGCCTCTACGCCGACAACAAAGACGCCTGGTACGACATGCTCAATGACTGCGCCGCCGCAAAAGAAAGCATAGTCCTTGAACAATTCATCTTCATGAACGATGAGTTCGGACAGAAAATGCTCAATATCTGCGCCAATCGCGCCGCTGAGGGCGTCGAAGTCCGTTTCCTCTGGGATGCCGCCGGCAGTTTCACTTTTTGGGGATCCAACGTCGCCGAAGACCTCCGAAAAAAAGGTATCGAATTAGTTTTTTGGAAAACTCTGGTGCCCGGTTATTTCAGCCTGGTCAATTTCCGCTCTTGGTATTTCCGCAATCATCGCCGGACTTTGGTCATCGACGGTAAGGTCGGCTACACCGGCAGCCTTTGCGTTGATGATCGATTCAAGAATTGGCGAGACACCAACGTCAGGGTCGAGGGAACGGTTGTTTCGCAGATGAAAAACGCCTTCGAAAGAATGTGGGCCAGGGCGCGCCAACAAAATAAATTACCCAAAAGAATATTATTGCCCAGACTGGCCGAATTCAAATACGTCACCAACTACCCCACCCCAGGACGTCGTCAGATCTATTCCGGCCTTTTGAAGGCTTTGCGCCAAGCCGAAAGTTGTATTTACATCACAACCCCTTATTTCGTGCCGACGCACCGCCTAGTCCGCACCATCAAAGCCGCCGCCAAGCGTGGCGTCCATGTCCGTCTCATAATACCGGAAAAATCCGACCATTATGCCGTCGACTTGGCCGCTCGCGCCTATTTCCATTCGTTGCTTCAGGCTGGAGTCCAGATCTTCCTTTATTCCGGCAATATGATCCACAGCAAAGCAATAATCGTTGATGGAACCTGGGCCACCGTCGGCTCCATGAATCTCGACAGTGCCAGTCTCCTGTACAATTTCGAAGCCAACCTAGTTACCACGAACGATAGATTCGCCAACGAGCTCGCTGAACATTTCATTACTGACCTCAAGGATTCCAAGCCAGTCAACGCCGCAGAATGGCAAAACCGCTTTTTCCTGGAAAAAATCCCCGAAATACTCATAAGATTAGTGACGAGGTTTTTGTAGGCGGGCCCTGTGCATCATACTTTCGAACCCTCTTCGCAGCGCCGCTGGAATTGACATTTGAATATCTGGCGAGGCGGCGCGAGAAAAGACGGCCGTGCGAGGCCCCCATAATTCGAGCACGGCCGATCGTGGGTGAGAAGGTATGATGCACAGGGCCCGCCTACAATAGGTAACCCCTCACACCCCTCCTCGACCTAATCGCCGCCCTGTGAATAACAACACAGTTGTTTCGTTTCATCCATGTTAAAATATATGTCGTAATGAGTTTAACTGACAACGAAATCAGAGAACGAAT
>Ga0209083_1002676_pt1 | contig 16332 bp, 9 predicted proteins | sample AM7aDNAmetaG_FD_184132 | JGI IMG/M metagenome (GOLD analysis project Ga0209083, IMG submission 184132) | Freshwater microbial communities from Finland to study Microbial Dark Matter (Phase II) - AM7a DNA metaG (SPAdes) (version 3) | ecosystem: Environmental > Aquatic > Freshwater > Lake ...
GGCATGCTCGTGCCCGCCAGCGGCGCCGCGAGTTACGCCGCCGGCCTCACCCTCGACGTGCACCCGGGCAGCGGCTACAAGGTGATGGTCGCCTGGCGGCCCGTCGTCGGCAGCGGCTCCTGGAGCGCCTACGCTACCAGCCCCGGCTCGTTCGCCGTGTACGCCGGCGACGCCAAGGCGATCACCGCCTTCAGCCTCCAGTTCCATTGGCTGATCCCGCCGGTGACCGGCGTCATTAATGAAGCGGCGCACACGATCGCCCTCACCGTCCCCCATGCCATGGTCGTCCACGCTCTGGTCGCGACCTTCACGACGACCGGGGAGTCAGTGACGGTCGGCCCCCGGACCCAGGTCAGCGGGACGACGGCCAACGACTTCAGCAGCCCCGTCACCTACAAGGTCACCGCCTTCGACGGCTCGACCCAGAACTACACGGTCACGGTCACGGTGACGCCCCTCGCCATCGGCGATGCCTACGGCGGCGGCGTGGTCGCCTACATCCTGCAAAGTGGAGACCCTGGCTACAGCGCAACCGTAGTGCACGGCTTGATCGCGGCCACCGCCGACCAGGACAGCGGCTCAGGAATCCGCTGGTACAACGGCAGTTCCACAACCACTGGAGCAACAGCAACAGCCCTGGGCACAGGATCGGCCAACACGACCGCGATCATCGCATCACAAGGCGCCACTGCTACCAGCTACGCGGCAGGCCTGGCACGCGCCTACAACGGCGGCGGCTACAACGACTGGTACCTGCCCAGCAAGGATGAGCTGAACAAGCTGTACCTCAACCGACACGCGATCGGTGGTTTCGACACTGATGAAGAATCCAACTACTGGAGCTCCTCCGAGCTCAGATGGAACCTCGCGTGGTACCAGTACTTCGACGACGATGGCGACCAGTACAACTCCTACAAGGTCAACACGCGCAGGGTGCGTGCTGTCCGGACTTTCTGACCATTCATCAATTCAACTATGGGGGTAGGCGGTTAGCTCCACCCTGCCCTCGCATCCCGTTGGGCTAACCGTCCGACTGACCTGCAAGGCTCGGTCGACGCCGAGGATCAGCGCAGCGAAGCTGAGATGCCCACGGTGCGATCGCCGATCCGCCGGCGCGCGCCTTCCCTACGCTGACTCAAGCCCAATGAGATGCGAGGGTGGGCTCCACCTACCCCAAGATGTAGTGGCGGATGCTTCAGCGCATAAGCCTCACCTGACTCATCGCCTCGTTGCCGGCGTCGACTATCCCGCAACGTACCGAGCCTTCGTCGAGGTGTTCCCGGGCGAAGAGGCGTGTCTGCGCTACGTCGAGGCGCTGCGCTGGCATGACGGCTTCGTCTGCCCAGCCCGCGGCTCTGCCGGTGAGCCCTGGCGGGTGAGCCGGGGTCGCCTCGTGTGCCGCGCCTGTCGTCACCAAGCCTGTCACCGAGGCTGACGTCACTCACAGCTGCGAGCGGTAGGAAACACAACATCTTGTGGGCGGTGGAGCTAGCCGACTACCCCCATTCAACTATTCAACGAGGGGGTGCAGGGGGCTTTTGCCCATATGCACTAACCTAAGGATTCGATCTCTGACCAGGCCTTCTGGTTCCACATGAGGTGCTTTCGTGGCGGACACGTGAGCAGCGCGCCGAGCAGGGGAGCGGAGCGCAGGAAGTGCGAGGGCAGCAGTGGCCGGCCAAGCACGGCGAGCACGCTGTCACGCGCCTCCAGGAACTCCCTCCAGTGACTGCGGCGGCGCGATCTCGAATCCCCAGGGGGAAAAAAGCTTCGCCTCGTCGATGAGGCGCTCGATGAGCAGCGCCGTAAGGAGCTTGCCCTCGATCCAGGCGCGCGCCGAGGCGTCGCTGCGCTTGGGCACGTGCCCGAGCCCGAAGAGCGACTTGAGGCGCTTGAAGCAGAGCTCGATCTGCCAGCGGGCGCGGTAGAGCTCGAGCGCCTCCGCGACGCTGAGCAGCTCGACGGGCAGGGAGACGAGCACGAGGATGTACTCGGCGAGCTCGAGCGTCTCGGGGCGCACGGCGGCCTGCCTCTTGGAGGCCCTGCGCAGGGCCTTCTCTTTGGCCCGCTCGGCGGCGCTTCGGCTCTTTCTGATCGCGCAGAGGCGCAGCGGCCAGAGCTCCCCGCGGGCGGCGAAGCGCACCGGCCACTCAGCGGGCTCGTGGCCGACCAGGAGGCGCAGGTGGGCGAGGATGTCGAAGGGCACCTCCGCCTTCTCTTCGAGCAGCGGGAAGCCCGTGCTGCTGAGGCGCACGATCACATCGCCCTTCGCCTGCAGCACGTGGGCGACGCCTTCGCGATGGCAGTAGCCGCGGTCGGCGAGGATGATGTCCCCTTCTTCGACCGGGATGCGCTTGCAGGTCTCGCCGCCGCGTGCGTCGCTCACCTCATAGAAGTCGCAGCGCATCTCGGGGAGGCTGAGGGAGTAGTGGATGCGCCAGTCGGTCCCCGTGGCGCCCGGCTCTTGGACCGTGGTCGCATCGACGGCGCGCAGGCGGTGAGACTCCGGCACGTGGACGCCGGTGCGCCCGAAGCGGCTCGCTTCGAACATGCGCCGCGCCAGCTCGCCGAGCCACGGCTCGGAGCTGCGCAGGCGCTTGAGCAGGGCCACGTCGCTGACCGCGGCGAGGCCCTGCGCCTGGGCGCGCGCCGTCGCCTGCTTGAGGGAGAGGCCGCTGGCCACGTGCAGCAGCAGGAGCTGCAGGAGCACGTCGGGGCTCGTGATCTCGCCGCTCGCCCGGCGCATGGCGCCCGTCTCCCTGGCGAGCTCCCGCCACTCAGCGGGGAGGAAGCTCGCAAGCAGCTCCCACTCTTCGGCCATGATCGTCTCGCTCATGGGGCAAAGGTACCCCAGAAGGTGCAGCCGAGTCAAGTGTTAGGTTAGTGCTTATGGGGCTTTTGCCCCCTGCTGAAGACCGTTCATGGCTCTGCACTACGATCTGCCCGTGTACAAAGACGCCTATCGGCTCATCCTCAAGATCTTCGAGTACACCAAAGACTTCTCGCGTGGGCACAAACACGCGGGAGAAGACCCCGAGTGCGACAGCACCGCCCCGGTGGGCATGACAACTACGGGGGCGCGAGCAACGCCTTGGGCTTCATGGTGAAGCGGCAAGCGCCCGCCCGTCGGTGGTGGCGGCGGACGACGCAGCACAGGGGAGCCCGCCAAACGGGCTCCCCTGTGCTCTTCGAGGCATCGCCGCGGGTGCTACCGGCTACCCGGTTCTGCCTCCTTCCTTGTACCAACAAATCTGCCGACATGCCCATACGAAACAGTGGAGATTGTGGCACTGTGTGGGTCTGTGTGGAGGCTGGAAGGGCACCGCAGGCACGGTCTGGGGCGACTCGTAGTGATGGGGTCCTCGGTTCGATTCCGAGCGTCGGCTCCACAAAAGCCCAGCAAACCGCCGCTTTCCTCTGCCGCCCTACCCTTGCCCGCCCTTGCCGATCATGCCGGTCTGCCAACACTGGCCGACATTCGGCCTGTGCGGCCCCGGTACATCCTTTCCACTGTGGCTCCGGCCACCGCGTTACACCTCTGCGGCTCCTGAAGTCGGCGCCAGCCCGCTCTCGAATGAGCCAGAAGCATCAAGCGACTGCCCAGAAACGCGCTGAGCGGGTGCAGGAACTGGAGAAGGCGAACGAAGTCGACGTACCTCTTTGGGAGAAAGAGGCCGCTGAATGCGCCGATGAGCAGAGCGAACGCAACGGAAGCGGGCAACTCCACAAGGCCGCCCGCGGCGACCATCATCCTCGATGCCATCTCGGCACCTCCCTGGACGATGGTCGCCGCACCAAACTGGTTCCACGTACCCCCTGGCGGGTTTCGACCTAGCGCTTCTCCCATGTCGCGCCGTTGGATGCGTGTGGCGCCCGCGAGGTCAGTGGACAGTGAAGTGGAGGGTCTTGCTCCAGGGGCCGTTGCCGGCGCCGTTGCTGGCCCGGACCTTCCAGCTGTCATCTTCGTACGTGCCCAGTTCCGACGTGCCAGGGAAGCCACACGAGTGCACGGTCGAGCCCGCCGGGAGCGTCACGGTCGTGGTGAGCGCCAACTCGCCGTTCACATAGATGCGCACCTCGTACCCGGTGGCGCCCTTGACCCTGCTCCACTTGCAGGTCGGTTGGGTGTTGGTGATGGTGCCCTTGGGTGTCTGGGCAGTGGGCCTCTCCGGCTTGGCGGTCTTGCCCAAGCGCTCGTGGCCGGCGGCCGAGGCGGGGCCGGCGAGCAGCATGGCGGCAACGAGCGCCAGCAAGAGCATCACCGTCGCTGCCCGCAACGGACGACCTCGCGCCGTACCGTAGGGTGTCCTCATGATGCGTCCCTCCTTCACTCGTTTCGGCGCGGCGGCGGTCGCCGCCTTGCCGTCACACCTCGCAACGCTCAACTGCCGCGGCGGCGCACCCTGCGCTCGTTGCCTCACGGCGTGAAGCTGGTGTGCTTACCTGCACCTGCTGGCCCTGCCAGGAGCCCGTGACGCTGATCACAAAAGTGAAGCCCTCTACGAGCATTGTCGGCAGCGGGCGGAGCAACCATGAGTCTGCGAGCGGAAGGCGCTGACTGGCCGTCCAGAGTTGACGCGATGGCTTCCGCTCCGGCGCGTCCCTGCCGCATAGGTCGTCCGCGGCCTCGTCGGCGCAACGATGGGCGGCGGGGTGGCAGAGCGGAGGGTGACAAAACGCAGGAGAGCCCGCCGAGCGTTCCAGCGGGCTCCCTGAACACGACGCTGCGAGCAGGTCGAGGTGCGCCTCGTCGGCGACACGGCGGAGATCTCGCAGGGCGGCCGGATCATCAAGTCGCACGCGGCGCGGCACGATCGCAGCAAGGAGCCCGGCGCCTTCTCGACACGAAAAGGACGTCCTCAACGCAGCGACGCTGCTGGCGACTCAAGCACCAAGGGTGTAACACAGGTGCTGGAGCCAACGCGTAACGCGGGTGGTGAGGCTTGACAGGCCTCAGATGGCCTCAGATGGCCTTGTTCTTGCCCCATCCCCGGATCCAGGCGGGCAGCCGTCGATGGGTCTGGCTACGAGACGTTGGCCTCTTGCGCGTGCCCGCCCACGATCTCGGGATGGCGCGGGCGGAGCGTGTTCGCGGCCGAGGATCGGCCGAAGGTGAGCTCCTCGCTGCGCCCGCACCCTTCGTACACGTTCAGCAAGTTCGCGCGGTCGGTCAAGTGCGCGCAGGCGCGTCCGAACGGGACGGTTGCGGCGAGGGCGGGGGTGAAGATGCGGCGGCGGGTGACAACGCCGACGGCCTCGTGGCGTGGGTGTACGGTTGCGGCGCCGATTCAAGTCCGCCACCGTCGGCGCCGACTAGCATTGGAGGAACAGGGTTCCTGCCCGCAGACCAGGGGCTGTGCGCTTTCGCAGCGTGCCCACCGTCTGCGCAGTCAGCTCAAGCGGGGCGACGCCCGGCGCGGCGCCCTCACAGGGAGGTACCACATGAAGCAGCCCAGGATGCTCACCGACAGGCCGCCCGCGCGGCGGCGCGCCTTCAGGCTTTTCGGCCTGGCGCTCGTCCTGCTCACCCTCGCCCTGGCGCTGCCCGCCGGCGCCGCCGCCGCCAGGCCGACGATCACGAGCTTCACTCCGCAACGGGGCCCGGTGGGCACCCTCGTCACCGTGACCGGCAGCGGCTTCACCGGCGCTCGCAGCGTCTTGCTGGGGTGGGTCGAGGCCGATTTCACCGTGCAGAGCGACGAGTCGATCGTGCTCACCGTGCCGGCCGGCGCCCGCCGCGGCCTGATCATCGTCACGACCCCGGAGGGCCAGGGCGGCAGCGCGGGATTCTTCGACGTGACCGTGGCGCCGGGGAGCATCACGGTCACTGCCCCCACGGGCACGGGAAGCTACGCGCAGGGCAGCAGCCTCGACGTGAGCTGGACGACCAGCAGCCCCGTCCACGACGGCGAGTTCGCCCTCGGGGTGCTCAGCCCCGCCGGCGGCTGGAACATCGGCAAGCTCGTGCCCTACGAGCCCCTCGTGAGATACTACCTTGAGGACCTCACCCTCGACGTGCCTCCGGGCAGCGGCTACATGGTGATGGTCGCCTGGCGGCCCGACGTCGGCAGCGGCCCCTGGGGCGCCTACGCCCTCAGCCCCGGCTCGTTCGCCGTGACCGACAACAGGGCGATCACCGCCTTCAGCTTCCAGGGCCTGACCCCGCCGGTGAGCGGCGTCATCAATCAAGCGGCGCATACGATCGCCCTCACCGTCCCCGCTGCCACGGACCTCCACGCTCTGGTTGCGACCTTCACGACGACCGGGGAGTCAGTGACGGTCGGCCCCTGGACCCAACTCAGCGGAGTGACGGCCAACGACTTCAGTAGCCCCGTCACCTACAAGGTCACCGCCGCCGACGCCTCGACCCAGAACTACACGGTCACGGTGGTCGGCCCCCTCCTCAAGATCGGCGTCACCGCCCCCACGGGCACGGGAAGCTACGCGCAGGGCAGCAGCCTCACGGTGAGCTGGACGGTCAGCAGCGCCGTCGCCGAGGGCGAGTTCGCCCTCGGGGTGCGCAGCCCCACCGGCGGCTGGCAGATCGGCAAGCTCGTGCCCGCCAGCGGCGCCGCGAGCTACGCCGCCGGCCTCACCCTCGACGTGCACCCGGGCAGCGGCTACAAGGTGATGGTCGCCTGGCGGCCCGTCGCCGGCAGCGGCCCCTGGGGCGCCTACGCTACCAGCCCCGGCTCGTTCGCCGTGTACGTCGGCGACCTCAAGGCAATTACCGCCTTCAGCTTCGAGGGCCTGACCCCGCCGGTGAGCGGCGTCATCGATGGAGCGGCGCATACGATCGCCCTCACCGTCCCCGCTGCCACGGACCTCCACGCTCTGGTTGCGACCTTCACGACGACCGGGGAGTCAGTGACGGTCGGCCCCTGGACCCAATTCAGCGGAGTGACGGCCAACGACTTCAGTAGCCCCGTCACCTACAAGGTCACCGCCTTCGACGGCTCGAGCCAGGACTACGTCGTCACGGTGACGGTCGCCGGAAGCCTCGCGATCGGCAATGCCTACGGCGGCGGCGTGGTCGCCTACATACTGCAAAGTGGAGACCCTGGCTACAGCGCAACCGAGCAGCACGGCCTGATCGCCGCCACTGCCGACCAGACAGCGTACGAAGGCCACGGCATCCAGTGGGCGCGCGAACCGTACTGGAGCATCTCCGTACCGGGCACAGATACCGAGCTTGGCACCGGCTCAGCGAACACGACCAAGATCATCGCCCAGAACGGCACCGGCACTACCTACGCAGCCGGCCTGGCACGGGACTACAATGGCGGCGGCTATACCGACTGGTACCTGCCCAGCCAAGATGAGCTCAACAAGCTGTACATCAACCGAGTCGCGGTCGGCGGATTCCACACTGCATCGGGGGACTGGTTCTTCTACTGGGACTCCTCCGAGAGCGGCCCGGGCGGCGCGTGGTACCAGCGCTTCGACGGCGGCTACCGGGGCAGCGAGGTCAAGTACGACGCGTTCAGGGTGCGTGCCGTCCGGGCTTTCTGACACAGGGAACGGAGTCCTTGCCTGCAGACGAGGGGCTGCGGGCGCGCTTTCGCAGCGTGCCCACCGCCGGCGCGGTCAGCTCAAGCGGCGTGACGCCCGGCGTCGCGCCCTCACAGAGAGGTACCACATGAAGCAGTCCGCGATGCTGACCGATGGGCCGGCCACTCGGCGGGGCGCCTTCAGGCTCTTCGCCCTGGCGCTCACCCTGCTCGCCCTCGCTCTGGCGCTGCCCGTCGGCGCCGCCGCCTCCCCGGGCGCCGACGTCGCCGACGCGCCGACGATCGCCAGCTTCACCCCGGACGAGGGCCCCGTGGGCACCCTCGTCGTCCTGATGGGCAGCGGCTTCACCGGCGCTCGCCGCGTCACGCTGGGGCGCGCCGAGGCCGGCTTCACCGTATACAGCGACGACTCGATCGTGCTCACCGTGCCGGCCGGCGCCCTCGGCGGCCCGATCAGCGTCACGACCCCGGACGGCAGCGCCGTCAGCGCGGGATCGTTCACTGTGACCTTGCCGCCGCCGGTCATCACGGTCCTCTCCCCCACGGGCACGGGAAGCTACGCGCAGGGCAGCAGCCTCACGGTGATCTGGACGACCAGCAGCGCCGTCTACGACGGCGAGTTCGCCCTCGGGGTGCGCAGCCCCGACGGCACCTGGAACCCCGGCAATCTCGTGCCTGCCAGCGGCGCCGCGAGCTACGGCGCCGGCCTCACCCTCGACGTGCCCCCGGGCAGCGGCTACAAGGTGATGGTCGCCTGGGCACCCAGAGGCTTCTTCACCCGCTGGAGCGCCTACGCTACCAGTTCCGGCTCGTTCGCCGTGTACGCCGGCAACGCCAAGGCAATCACCGCCTTCGGCTTCCAGAGGCTGACCCCGCCGGTGACCGGCGTCGTCGATGAAGCCGCGCATACGATCGCCCTCACCGTCACCCGTCCCATCGACCTCCACGCTCTGGTCGCGACCTTCACCACGAGCGGAGCATCGGTCGCCGTCGGCGGCACGCCGCAGGTCAGCGGGGTGACGGCCAACGACTTCAGCAGCCCCGTCACCTACAAGGTCACGGCCTTCGACGGCTCGACCCAGGACTACACGGTCACGGTGACGGTGATCGTCCCCCTCGCCATCGGCGATGCCTACGGCGGCGGCGTGGTCGCCTACATACTGCAAAGTCGAGACCCCGGTTACCGCGCAACCGTGCAGCACGGCCTGATCGCCGCCACTGCCGACCAGACATCGTACGAAGGCCGCGGCGTCCAGTGGGCGACCAAACCGTACTGGGACATTTCCGTGCCGGGCACAAGTACCGCCATCGGCAGCGGCTCAGCGAACACGACCAAGATCGTCGCCCAGAACGGCGCCGGCAGCACCTACGCAGCAGGCCTGGCACGGGCCTACAGCGGCGGCGGCTACAGCGACTGGTACCTGCCCAGCACCGATGAGCTCTTCAAGCTGTACCTCAACCGAGCCGCGATCGGTGGTTTCGTCTCTGCATGGGGGAGCGACTACTACTACTGGAGCTCCTCAGAGCTCTACGCGGGCCACGCGTGGGCCCAGGACTTCTACCATGGCAATCCGTGCTACAACGACAAGAAGGGCACGAACAGGGTGCGTGCTGTCCGGGCTTTCTGACCACTCTGTCCATTGGAGGCGACCCCGCCCTGCCACGTCCGGCAGGAGCGGAGCCGCGTCGCGAGGGGCCGGCCGGCGTCGCAGCCAGGGCACGCCGTGCGGCGCCTGACCGGCAGCGCCTCTTCCCTTGTCAGGCAGTGCGCAATGGTGCTCAGCTTGCAGCAGCCCTGTACTCTGAAGGCCAAGGCGGCCACCAGGCGACGCCTGCAGAGAGGAGAACGTGATGTCAGTAGACCAGGCCGAAGCGTTCGTTGTGAAGATGAAGAGCGATGCGGCGTTCCGCGTGCGGGTGATGGCGGTGGAGGACGTGACGGAGCGCATGGGGCTCATCAACGCCGAGGGCTTCTCCTGCAGCGCCGAGGAGATCGAGACGTTGGCGGGTGCGCTCGCGGATGAAGAGCTGGACATGGTCGATGGCGGCAGCGTGCGCGAGTCATGCGCTTGTCTCAGCGGAGGGGTGGATTGGCGTCTTGACTGAGGCGAGCAGCGGTGGGCGCGCAGCGCCGAACGAGAGAAGACCGTGACGCCGAGTGAACCAGCCAACGCATGCCTCGAGAAGCTGCAGAGCGCCGCGAAGATCGGCTCCCTGCGGGAGCTGGCGGACGCCGAGCTGAGCGCCGTGGGCGGTGGTGGCGGCGAGGCGACCCGTCACTGTCTGGCCGGATGGTGCCTGGGCGGCCCCGGTACCCCTGCGGGAGGCGCAGGGAGGGAAGAGCGGTCCTCTCTGCCGCTCTGCCCCTTGATCCCTTGGGCTTTGGCCCTCGGGGATCAGTGAGGGACGGCGGGGTTCACGGGCCCCGCCGCGGAAAGCAAGGGGCGTGAACTTCTCCGGCTTTGCCAAAGGGGCCGGCGGGGACCCTGCCAAAGGGCTGCTGCCCGCTCCGTGATGCTGCGCAGGGGGCGCTGGGGAGGCTTCTCCTCACCTGCGCCCCCCGACTTCCGCCGTAGCCCTCGCCCGAGCCGTCTCGTCCACGCGCGCGTGCCCCCCCTGCCACGTCTGACAAAGCGGGGCCTCGTCGCCGGCGGGCCAAGCCACCTCCGCGGCGAGGGTTGCCCTTGCAGCGCCATGTCGGTCCTGAGCGCAACACCCGTGGCGTACAACGGTGACGATGGGGCAGCGCGGGTGACAACGGCGACGGCCTCATGCCGCGGGTGTACGGTTTGGTTTGGGCGCCGACAGAGAGCGGGAAGACAGGGTTCTTGCCCGTAGAGGGCGGTGGTGCGCTTCTGTGGCATATGCCATCTGCGTGCGGAGACGCCGCACGGTGGCTCACAGCAGATCAGCCCGGTCCGGCTCGTTCAACGGCGCGACGCCCGGCGTCGCGCCCTCACAGAGAGGTACCACATGAAGCAGTCCGCGTCGCTCATCGGCAATCCGCCCGCCCGGCGGCGCGCCTTCAGGCTCTTCGCCTTGGCGCTCACCCTGCTCACCCTCGCCCTGGCGCTGCCCGCCGGCGCCGCGGCTATCGCCTCTCACGGCGCTGGCGTCATCCCGCCGCCCACGATCAGCGGCGTGCGCCCCATCGCCGGCCCGGTGGGCACCGTCGTCACCCTGAGCGGCAGCGGCTTCAGCGGCGCCACCGTCGTCGAGCTCGTCCACGCCGAGGCCGTCTTCACCGTGCTCAGCGACGCGCAGATCAGGCTCATCGTGCCGGCCGGCGCGCGCAGCGGCCGGATCGGCGTGACCACCCCGGCAGGCAGCGCCGTCAGCGCCGCCTGGTTCACCGTCGGGCCCACTCTCAAGAGCTTCACCCCGGCCTCAGGCCCGGCGGGCACGCTCGTCACCCTCACGGGCATCAACTTCACGAGCACCACGAGGGTCGCCTTCAACGACGTCCGGGCGACGAGCGTCACGGTCGTGAGCCCCGCGCAGATCACGGCCGTCGTGCCCTTCGCCGCCACCACGGGCCCGATCAGCGTGAGCAGCCGCGCCGGCAGCAGCTTCAGCGCGGACCCCTTCATCGTGACCGCGGCGCCCCTCATCACGGTCACCGCCCCCACGGGCACGGGTAGCTACGTGCGGGGCAGCAGCCTCACGGTGAGCTGGACAATCGCTCCGGCAACCGCCGCCGGCGAGTTCGGCCTCTGGGCGCGCAGCCCCGGCGGCGGCCTGTACATCGGCAAGCTCGTGCCCGCCAGCGGCGCCGCGAGCTACGCCACCAGCCTCACCCTCGACGTGCCCACGGGCAGCGGCTACCAGGTGATCGTCGCCTGGCGGGCCACCGCCGGCAGCGGCGCCTGGACCTCCTTCGGCACCAGCCCCGGCTCGTTCGCCGTGACCGACAAGGACGTCCCGGGCCCCGGCGAGGTGACCGAGTTCGCGGTGTCGGAGAACAGTGGGCCGCTGGACATCGTCGGAGGGCCGGACGGCAACCTCTACTTCAGCGCGTCCACGAATCACGCGATCGGCCTCATCACGACGAGCGGCACGGTGACTCTCTTCGGCACCATGGACGACCCAAACGGGCTGGCGTTCGACGGTCTCGGGAACCTGTGGTTCTCGATGCCGTACCCGTCGCTCTACGACCTGGGGATGTGGGCGCTGCCGCTCTCCACGTCCACGCTGCCCCGGTACTGGGACATCCCGTACCCCGGAGAGGAGGGTGGTCGCCCGGCCGCGATGGCCCTTGGTCCGGATGGCTGCATCTGGTACACGCAGCCCAATATGTCCCGCGTCGGCAGCGTCGACCCCTCGGGGCCGGCCACCCAGACACCGGCGTCGTACCTTCTCTCCGGTGGGCTCGCGCCCAAGGACATCACCGCAGGGCCGGACGGCGGCATGTGGTACACGGCGGCGGGGTCCAGTCAGATCGGCCGCCTCAGCACCACCGGGGCGCAGAGCTACTTCACGGTGGTCTCTTCCGGGCCTTCCAATCCAGTGGGCATCGCGAGCGGACCAGACGGCAACCTGTGGATCACCAATGAGGGCAACAACTCCATCCAGCAGGTGACCCCCAGCGGGGTCGTCGCGACGTTCGCGATCCCGACAGCCGCCAGCGGCCCCATGGGGATCGCCGCGGGGCCCGACGGCAACCTCTGGTTCGTGGAGAACGTCGCCAACCAGATCGGGCGCATCACGACCGCCGGCGTCATCACCGAGTACCCCATCCCCAGCCCCACCAGCAATGCCATCGCCATCACCGCGGGTTCGGACGGCAACATGTGGTTCACGGAGGAGGGCGACTTCACGATCACGGATCCGACCGGCGACAAGATCGGCCGGATCACCACCGGGATGAGCGCCACCAGCGGGACGCCGGCGTCGTCCGCAGCCGGCCAGGCAGGGCTGCCGCGCTGACCTGCGTCGCACGCGGCTCCGGCAGTGGCAACCAGTTCAAGTCTGCGGCCGCCGCTGTCGAGTAAGGTAGCAAGCACAGAGTCCTTGCCCGCGGACGAGGGGCTGCGCGCCTTCGCGGCGCGTGCCCTCCGCCCGCGTGGACGCCGCGCAGCAGGGCACAGGAGCCCGGCGCGGTCAGCTCAAGCGGCGCGACGCTCGGCGTTGCGCCTCCACAGGGAGGTACCACATGAAGCGGTCCGCGATGCTCATCGGCAATCCGCCCGCTCGGCGGGGCGCCTTCAGGCTCCTCGGCCTGGCGCTCGTCCTGCTCACCCTTGCCTTGGCGCTGCCCGCCGGCGCCGCGGCCATCGCCTCCCCGGGCGTTACCGTCATCCCTCCGGCGACGATCGCGAGCTTCGCTCCGGACGAGGGCCCGGTCGGCACCGTCGTCACCGTTACGGGCAGCGGCTTCACCGGCGCCACTCGCGTCACGCTGGGGCGTGCCGAGGCCGCTTTCACCGTGCTCAGCGATGCGCAGATCAGGCTCACCGTGCCGGCCGGCGCCCGCAGCGGCTCGATCAGCGTCACGACCCCGGGCGGCCAGCGACACAGCGCGGGATCGTTTACCGTGATCGCCCCGGCGTTCCTCATCGTGGTCACCGCTCCCACGGGCACGGGGAGCTACGCGCAGGGCAGCAGCCTCACGGTGAGCTGGGGGAACAGCACAGACGTTGCCTACGGCGAGTTCGGCCTCGGGGTGCGCAGCGCCGCCGGCGACTGGTCCATCGGCAAGCTCGTGCCCGCCAGCGGCGCCGCGAACTACACCACATCCCTCACCGTCGACGTGCCTGTGGGCAGCGGCTACAAGGCGGAGGTCGCCTGGCGGCCTGTCGTCGGCAGCGGCCCCTGGGACGTCTTCGCTACCAGCCCCGGCTCGTTCGTCGTCACCGCGAGCTCGGCGGCGAAGGCGATCACCGCCTTCAGCTTCCAGGGCCTGACCCCGCCGGTCACCGGCGTCATCAATGAAGCGGCGCACACGATCGCCCTCACCGTTCCTCCTGCCGCGGACGTCCACGCTCTGGTTGCGACCTTCACCACGACCGGAGCAGCGGTCGCGGTCGGCGGCACTCCCCAGGTCAGCGGGACGACTGCCAACGACTTCAGCAGCCCCGTCACCTACAGGGTCACCGCCACCGACGCCTCGACCCAGGACTACGTGGTCACGGTCCGCGGCCTCGCCATCGGCGATGCCTACGGCGGCGGCGTGGTCGCCTACATCCTGCAAAGTGGAGACCCTGGCTACAGCGCAACCGTGGTGCACGGCCTGATCGCCGCCAAAGCCGACCAACGCGCGAGAATCGCATGGATAAGCGGCCGCGGTGTGCTCGGGACACGGAATGGCAATACTTCGACGGCCCTCGGCACGGGGCAAGCCAACACGAACGCCATGATGGCTCAAGCGGGTTCAACGGGCGGAGCTGCGTGGGTTTGCCATGGCTACACCAACGCGGACACCGGCACAGGCGTCTACAGCGACTGGTACCTGCCCAGCCAGGATGAACTGAACAAGCTCTACATCAATCGCGTCGCGATCGGTGGCTTCACCGGTGCGGATCCCTACTACTGGAGCTCCTCCGAAATGCGTTTTGGATCGGACGGAGCGACGAACGCGTGGGGCCAGAGCTTCATCAATGGCTTCCAGTTCAACGACCTGAAGTCCCACACGATCAGGGCGCGTGCTGTGCGCTCTTTCTGACCCTCTGGCCTGTTCGACCGTCAAGAGCAGTGCAGGGGGCTTCGGCCCCCTGCACTGCTCGAGGCCGATTCAAGTCTGCCCCGGCTCAAGTCTGCCGCCGCCGCGGTCGAAGAATGGAGAATCAGAGCTCGCTCGAAGCGGCCCGACGCCCGGCGTCGCGCCTTCACTGGGGGTATCACATGAAGCAGTCCGCGATGCTCACCGATCGGCCGCCCGCTCGGCGGGGCGCCGCCCGGCTCCTCGGCCTGGCGCTCGTCCTGCTCACCCTCGCCCTGGCGCTGCCCGCCGGCGCCGCGGCCATCGCCTCTCCGGGCGCTGCCGCCGTCCCCGCGCCGACGATCGCGAGCTTCACTCCGCACGAGGGAGCGGTCGGCACCGTCGTCACCCTTGCGGGCAGCGGCTTCAGCGGCGCCACCCGCGTCTCGCTGGGGCGCGCCGCAGCCACGTTCACCGTGGTCAGCGACGCGCAGATCACGCTCACCGTGCCGGCCGGCGCCGGCAGCGGCCCGATCAGCGTGAGCACCCCGGGCGGCAGCACTGTCAGCGCGGAGTCGTTCACCATGACCGACCCGCCGGTCGAAATCCTGGTCTGGGCCCCCACGGGCACTCACAGCTACGTGCAGGGCAGCAGGCTCACGGTGAACTGGACGACCCGCGACCCCCTCGCCTTCGGCGAGTTCGGCGTCGGGGTGGCCGGCCCCGCCCGCGGCTGGATCTGCGACGGGGTCATGCGCGCGGTGGGCGGCCCGCGCACGAGCTACAGCACCGACCTCACCCTCGACGTGCCTGTGGGCAGCGGCTACAAGGCGATGCTCGCCTGGCGGTTCCCCGCCGGCATCGGCCTCTGGGGCGCCTGGGCCACCAGCCCCGGCTCGTTCGCCGTGACCGCGAGATCGGCGGCGAAGGCGATCACCGCCTTCAGCTTCCAGGGCCTGACCCCGCCGGTCACCGGCGTCATCAATGAAGCGGCGCATACGATCGCCCTCGCCGTTCCCCGTGCCACGGACCTACACGCCCTGGTCGCGACCTTCACGACCACCGGAGCATCGGTCGCGGTCGGCGGCACGCCGCAGGTCAGCGGGACGACGGCCAACGATTTCACCAATCCCGTCACCTACAAGGTCACCGCCGACGAAGCCTCGACCCAGGACTACGTGGTCACCGTCAGTCTCCCCGTCCTCAAGATCGGCGATGCCTACGGCGGCGGCGTAGTCGCCTACATACTGCAAAGTGGAGACCCTGGCTACAGCGCAACCGTGCAGCACGGCCTGATCGCCGCCAAGGACGACGAGTTCAGCATGTCGGGAATCGTATGGGCGCTTCCAGGGTACCGAGGCACTTCCGTACCAGGAGGGACAGACGACGCCATCGGCACCGGCGCCGCGAACACGACCAAGATCATCGCCCAGAACGGCGCAGGCGTCACCTACGCGGCAGGCTTGGCACGGGCCTGCACCGATGGCGGCTACCGCGACTGGTACCTGCCCAGCAAGGACGAGCTCAACAAGCTCTACATCAGTCGCGCCGCGATCGGTGGTTTCTACCGTACCGGGTACTGGAGCTCCTCCGAGTACCGCGTGTGGCTGGCGTTCTGGCAGAACTTCGACGGTGGCGACCAATTCCCAAACGACAAGGGCTTCATGAAGAATGTGCGTGCTGTCCGCTCCTTCTGACCGTCCAGCCGGTTCGACCGTCAAGAGCAGTGCAGGGGGCTTCGGCCCCCTGCACTGCTCGAGCCGCGGTCTCCGGCCCTCTGCGACGGTCGGCCGCTCAAGAGTAGGGTCTGCCGTCTCATCCTGAAGCTCTTCGAAGCGGCCGAACCCGCTCGTGAGCAGAGGCATGTCCCGGGCCGAGACCTCGAGCTCGCCGGCACCGGACTGCTCCACGCGTCGACCAGCGCGAGCGGGGCGGCGCCATGCGCTTGACGACGGCAGCGGTAGGGTGCGGCAGCGGTAGGGTGGGCGTCTTGCCTTGAGGCCGACTCAAGTCTGCCGCCGCCGCTGCCGATTCAGGGAGAATCAGAGCTCGCTCGAGGCGGCGTGACGCCCGGCATCGCGCCCTCACAGAGAGGTACCACATGAAGCAGTCCGCGTCGCTCATCGGCAATCCGGCAGCTCGGCGGCGCGCCTTCAGGCTCTTCGCCCTGGCGCTCACCCTGCT
>Ga0209083_1002677_pt1 | contig 16330 bp, 17 predicted proteins | sample AM7aDNAmetaG_FD_184132 | JGI IMG/M metagenome (GOLD analysis project Ga0209083, IMG submission 184132) | Freshwater microbial communities from Finland to study Microbial Dark Matter (Phase II) - AM7a DNA metaG (SPAdes) (version 3) | ecosystem: Environmental > Aquatic > Freshwater > Lake ...
TCCCCGGGCAGGGCTCGAACCTGCAACCTAGTGATTAACAGTCACTCGCTCCACCATTGAGCTACCGGGGAAACCGAAAGGCGTGGCACTTATATAGACAAGACTCCGAGCTTCGTCAACTCCCGGCGCGTTTTCTTAAAATTTTTATATTGAATTGCTCGCAACCCGGTCGCTTGCGCCGCTTCGACATTTGCCGGTAAATCATCAATAAAAATCGCTTGATCGGGGATGATGCCAAACCGCTGCATGATTAATTCGTAAATCTTCCGGTCGGGTTTCATTAAGCCCACTTCATATGAAAGAATATGGCCGTCAAAATCTCGCAGCAGTGGATACCGGTTAAAAACAAATTCAATATGCTGGGGAATCGTATTCGATAAAACAAATCGCCGGTAGGAACTCTTGAGCGTTTGACTCAATTGCAGCATCGCATCGTCAATCGTGAAGATGTTGGAAAATATTTCGTCAAACTCTGCACGGCTGCCGGTGAAGTGCAAATCATGGGCGACGGTTTCAAAAAATTGTTGCGCTGTCAGTTGTCCAACTTCTAACTGCGCCAGAAATGGCGTTGCGACAAAATAATCTTCCAACTCTCTCCGGCTACAACCGGTGCGTTCACACATTCGCTTGCGAGCAATTCCCCAGTCGAACGGCAAGAGCACATTGCCGAGATCAAAGATGATTGTCTCAATCGGTTTCATAATCGTGCCAATACTTCCGCCGTCGCAGTGTGTGCCGCGCGCATCTCCGAACCGACTGCGACGAAACCATGACCGAGCATCACGACAAAATTTCCGGTGCCAAGCGCTTGTACGGTTTCAGTCGCCATCGCCGGTGTTCCATAGGGAATTTCGCGGGTGGTAATTGCCACACCGGTCGCCTGTAACGCCGGTGTGTAATGACCGTGGAAAACAGCGTTCACATCTGGACGTGCTGCGTAAATTGCAGCGTGCATCCGGCATTCACTGGATGGTTCATGCAGACCAGTCACACGGACTTCTTTGTCGCTCACGCCGAGAACTTCGACAAAATCATCAACTGTTAATGTTGATGGATCAGTGCCGGTGGGGGTGATGATAAAACCATTCGCAGTCCGGCAACTGAGGTTTCCGACGGCTTTTGCAATCCAGCCAGCGTGTGCCCATTGCCGGCACCAAGTGAGCAATTCAACGGTGCGCGCATCGGCCGGTGGTTGCCGGTGAATGAAAATAGTTTGGAATTTTGTGCCGACGTAGACTTCAGCCATGACCGGCCTTCCGCATCTGACTCGGCTTGAAAATACCGCGTTCGGTGATGATACCGGTGAGATACCGAGCCGGTGTGACATCAAACGCTGGGTTGCCGGCGCGTGCGCCGGGCGCGGTGATTCTTTTTCCGGCGAGGAAAAGAACTTCTTTCTCGTCGCGCTCTTCTATCGGAATTTTGTCACCGGTGGGACAATGCAGGTCAATCGTCGAACTCGGTGCGGCGACATAAAAGGGAATGCCGTTTTCTTTGGCGAGCACCGCTTTTTCATAGGTACCGATTTTGTTGGCGACATCGCCGTTAGCGGCGATTCGGTCGGCACCGACGATGCAGAGATCGACTTCGCCGCGTCGCATGTAAAAGCCGGCAGCGTTATCGGCGATGACTTTGTGCGGGACTCGTTCTTGGAGGAGTTCCCAACTTGTCAGATGTGCACCCTGACAACGCGGTCGGGTTTCATCTACCCAGACGAACACGTTCCGTTTCTTCCGGTGCGCGAGGTAAATCGGCGCGGTGGCGCTGCCCCAATCGACGATGGCGAGCCAGCCAGCGTTACAATGGGTGAGAACGCGAGTGCCGCGTTTGAATAACGGCAAACCAACGGCGGCGAGCTGCTGCATCCGTGTGACGTATTCATCGGCAATGCGTTTCGCCTCGGCGACAGCGGCACGCGCAGTACCGGAGGTGGCAAGAACTCGGTCAAGCGCGTGTTTCAAGTCCACAGCGGTCGGGCGTGTGGTGACAAGTGTGTTGTAAGCTTTGGCGATGTATTCCGCCGATGAATCTTCCAGAAATGCCTGTGCCATTCCATACGCCGCGGTCGCGCCAATGGTACCGGCCCCGCGAATGGTCATGTTGCGAATGGCCTCGGCAGTTTCCCGGTGGTTGCGAAGGTGTAGCAGTTTGAATTTGTGCGGCAACAATCGTTGGTCAATGACGACGACGTGCCCGCCTTCCATCCAGACAGCCCGGTAATTTTTGCCATGAACTTTCATAATTTTCGGCGTCCTTCCAAAGCGCGGGAGAGCGTGACTTCGTCGGCGGCTTCGAGCGTGCTGCCGGCGGGTAATCCGAGGCCGATGCGTGTCACGGCGACATCGAGCGGTTGGAGTTGTTCGGCGACAAAATGCGCGGTGGCTTCGCTTTCGACTTCCGCGCCGAGTGCGAGAACGACTTCGTTTGGTTTTTCTTGCCGGACGCGTTCGATGAGCGCGGTGATACGGAGTTGTTCCGAACCGATGCCGTTGAGCGGTGAGATGCGTCCCATCAAAGCGTGGTAAACGCCGGTAAAACTACCGGTCCGTTCTAGCGAGAGAATATCATTTGGCCCTTCGACAACACAGATAATGGATTGATCGCGGCGGGTGCCGGTGCAAATTTCGCACCGGTCGAGTTCAGTGTAATTGCCGCACCGGGAACAGTTGTGAATTTTGGATTTGGTTTCGAGAATTGCTTGCGCGAGGTTCCGGCTGGTCTCTGGGCTGGCTTTCAGCAGGTGCAATGCGATGCGTTCGGCACTGCGTTTACCGATGCCGGGCAGTTTTGCCACGAGGACAATTAAATTTTGAACGGGCTTAGGATAATCCACGCGAACTTTCTACTCATTCCCTCCGGTGAAGGCAAGTGCGGGGTGGGGAACTTGAAAGTCGGCAGAATTCTGTTATCTGTATTGCACACCAACCAAAAGGAAATTATCCATGGCTAAGAAAAATCTATCTGCTCCGGATCTCACCCAACGTCCGCCGCGTAGTCCGCGTGTTCGGATTGGCGGCTACGCGCTATTGGCGCGTTGTCTCGATAAAGGTCGCGCGACATTGATTGGTAAAAATGGCGAATATCATTTTGATTGTCCGTTGGATCAGCACATTCTTAAATTCGCTGGCATTAAGGCAACCGATCTCAAAAAACAATTAGCCCTCGGCAAAGGCGATGAAGAAATTTTGCAGTGGATTAACGCCAATTCCAAAACCAAACCCACCGCTTGGGAAATCACACAGTGGAGTGCATATCAGGACCAGCGCGGCCCGGCCGATTTGAAAACTCGGAAATATTTTAATAGCTATTTGGAAAAACTCAGCCAAACCCGCGACGACATCCACACCTGGTTTGATGTTTTGGATTTAGATGACCATGTTACGTTCGGAGGAAAGGCATAAATTATGAACCAACCTGTGATTGCAGATAAAAAACCAGTCGTGCTTGAATTAACCGCCGGTGCCTATTGGTGGTGCTCCTGTGGCCAATCCAAAAAACAACCGTATTGTGACGGCTCGCACAAAGGAACTGGTTTCGCGCCGCTGGAGTTCAAGCTCGAAGTCAACAAACGAGTCGCACTCTGCGCCTGCAAACAGACCGCCGGTGCGCCTTATTGCGATGGCGCGCACAAAAAACTATAGAATAACTTTTGCAGGCTGGAAGTTTTTTTGCGCTAGGAACTTCTTATTGAAACTTGCCGCTGTTTTAGGGTGTACCGGATTTATCCTTGTTCTCTCCGGTGAGTTTGTTCAGCATCCCCCCGGTGTTTGATGCGGTATCAATCACGGCCGACATAAAATCGCGTATAACTAAAAGCAAGAGAGCAATAGTCAATGAGGCGGTAATAAGTTCTGCCATTGAAATGACTAACGTGTTAGCGCGTTGTTTGGCGATTGAAATTTCTGTTAGGATATTGATGCGTGCCTCTTTTGCTGATTTTTGAGCAGACGCTATCTCTTGGTCAATAGTCCATTCTTTGATCATAACGTATTCAACGGCAGCTTCAATCCGCTGCAGGTACAAAATAAATTCACGAATGCGTTCTTCTCGTTCTGACGGGGTTTCTGCTGTAATTCTCGAAGAAGAGGATACCATTATGATGTCTTTTGAAGCCTTAATCGCTTGAGTTTGGTTTATTAAGAAGTCGATTAGAACCTGTAAATTAGTGTCAGTATTTATCGCTAGCGTTTGTGCCTTTTCAGAGGGTGTATAACTTTTGACGCGGAGTCTCAGAAAATCGCTACATTGTTTAAGAATTGAAATATCTTTTTCCAAAACTTCGCTATCCGTAAATAGAAGAAAAGGATGTTCTGCAGCTTTTAAGATGGTTGGTGCTGGCGCGCTCAAGGGGGTCGATGGTGCTGGTAAGGCTGACTGCGAACCGGTTAATAATTTTTCTAAGTTTTCTTGAATCCGCAATATGGATTGATGTTTTAAGTTTGAGACATCAGTAGACATTTGTTGTAAGGCCGATTCAAAATCAGTAATTTCTTTTAACGCCAGTTGGGCGGGCTTGTCTTTCTGCACTTCCGGAGTGAAGCGAACGGATTGAGTTGTTGAAACTAGATGGTTTCGATTGAGGATTTCTGTTGTTTCGCGAAAGACATCGAAGACTGTCTGGGTGTCAATTGAAACAGTTTTTTTAGGTAACGATTGACTTAATGAATACGCCTTTACAGCTTCGTTGCCCAAATATAGGCCCCTGCATACACCAGCTACAGCAATGAAGATTGCTATAATCAGTAAGGCGGTAAGATAGAATTTTGCAAAATAATATTTTTTCATCTTTGATTACCGGATAATTGCTGAATTAATGATGGCATAGTTGTTGGTGTTAGAAATGCACCATAGCTCACCGGCGGCGATGGTGAGTGATAATAACTTATCTCCAAATTTAATATTTTGGTTACCGGTGGAGAGAGAACTCATTGAGCTTGAGTCGCTGTATACTAGCAAGCCCTTGTCTTGCTTAAGCCATCCAACATTGACCAATAAGGTATCGGTTTTTATGGCTCCGCTATTCTGACAGATGCGACACTTGCCGTTTTTGCACTGCGGACATAAGCCGGTCCCTCTGCAAATTAAGCAGTTTGGATTGTGCCCTGTACCGTTGCATGAAGGGCATTGGCCTTTGCCGTCACACGATGGACAAGTAACAAAGCTTTTACCCGCACAAATGCCGCACTTCTCAAAAAGTGGTTTTCCCATCGCAGAGCCACTGCCCAAACAAAGAGGGCACATTAAGCGATCATTGTTAAGCCCTCTCGTGTATCCTTCTCCTTTACAATGGGGACAAGAAACTTTTTCTATTCCCGCTGAGATGCTTCCGGTTCCTCCGCAGTTTGTACATTTTTTTACTCCTGTATGATTGCAGGTTGTGCAGATGCCTCTTCCTTTGCAGTTTTTGCATACGCCATAAAAACATTTTTTTGTTCCGTTACATTTGAGGCATACGCCATTACTGCACGCTGTGCAAAATGAGGCAAAAACAATAGTGCGCTGTTCGCTTTGTGGAATTTTTTTGCTCCAGAAATCATCAGCTTGGGTTCGGTTTATAAAAATATTCGTAATGTCGGCTTGTAGCGAAATTGCTGTTGCAAGGGCACCAGTGCGCACGGCTTGCTCAAATCGTGGATAAAGCTCTGACGCCTTCGCATCAAATTTTGACTCAAAAAATCAAACGCTCCATCTTTAGCAAGTGATTGATTTTCTCCTGAAGACCTTGGCGTGACAAAAAATATGGCCAATAATATTGCGAAGATTTTCAAGGGTTTATCGTAGTGAAGAATCATATCTAGATAGCTTCCCTGGGAAAATTACTGAAATATTTTTGAATTGAGAACCTAGTTTAGCTACATTCCACCGAGACCGGGCGGGAGACTCATCCCAGCGGTGACCTTGCTCATCTCTTCGGATTGAGTTTTCTTGGCGGTTTCCAATGCGTTTTGCACCGCACTGAGAATTAAGTCTTCAAGCATCTCGGCCTCTTTCGGGTCGATTACTTTCGGATCAATCTTAATGCGGGCGAGGGAACCATCGCACCGGGCGACGGCTTTGACTGCGCTGCCACCGGAGGAGCCTTCGACTTCGCGTTTCGCAAGTGCATCCTGCACTTGCGTCATCTGTTCCTGCATTTTCTGCGCTTGTTTGAGAAATTTACCGAGACCGGCCATAATTTTTCCTTTTATTTTCTGACTTCGACGATTTGTCCTTTGAAAATTTCGAGTGCTTTTTTGATTAGCGGATCGTTTTTGAAATCACTGGCGTTGACGATTGGTGCCGGAGGTTTCGCTGCGACGGCGACCGGTTTTATCGCCGGTGCAACAGAATCAGCAATTTCAAATTTTAATGAAATGTCGGTGTGTAATTTTTCTTTCAGTTTCGCCTGTAGAATTTCCCGGTTGCGAGCGGTATCCACAAATTCCCGGCGTTCAGCAAATTCCGGATCGAAACCGATGGTCAAGATGCCGGCTTGGTGACTGAGCGGTTTCGTGCCGACCAGGTAAGTCTTGGCCAACGGCGTAACTTTGCCGAGATGTTCGACGGCATACGTCCACGCTTCGTCGAGTGATGCCGGTGTAGTCTCGCGGACAAGATTGACCGGAGCCGGTCGCGGCGAGGAAGCCGCTGCTGCCGGTGCTGATCCCAACTGGCTTTTCAACTCGTTCAGCTTTTTGAGAACGCCTTCGAGTCCAATCAGCTCGCGAGCTTTGATGGCGCGAACGAGAGCGATTTCAAAATAAATTCGTTTCGATAAAGCATACCGGAGGCGAGCTTCGGCGCCGGCGAGCGCATCAATGATGCGCAGCACGGCATCGGAATCAATTCGACCGGCTTGTTGCTTTAACAATTCCAGCTCCATGTCCGGCACGTCCACCAATTCCGCACCGGCACCACCGATGGTTAACACGAGGAGATTCCGGTAATGATCGAGTAAGTCGGCGAGCAAACGTTGTAAATCTTTGCCGACTTCATCGAGTTCTTTCAGAGTTTTCAGAGCGATGTTGGTGTTGCCGTCAATGATCGCATCGGTGAGCGCGGCGATTTTATCTTGGGCAACAAGACCAAAAACGGAGAGCACATCTTTCTCGGTAATCTTATCGCCGCAAAATGCGATGAGCTGATCGAGTGTACTTTCAGCATCACGCATTCCACCTTCTGCACCGCGCGCAATAGCGGTCAGAGCTTCGTCGTCAATCGCAACTTTTTCGTCCTTGGTGATTTTTTTGAGATGATTCACCAACAACGTGGACGGAATCCGCCGGAGATCGAAACGTTGGCACCGGGAGAGAATTGTCGGTAAAACTTTTTGCGGGTCGGTGGTGGCGAAGATGAATTTGACGTGCGCCGGTGGCTCTTCCAGTGTTTTCAGCAGCGCGTTGAACGCCGCCGTGGTGAGCATGTGAACTTCGTCAATGATGTAAATCTTGAACTTGGCGCGCGCTGGCGTGTACCGGCAGGTATCGCGGAGTTCGCGGACTTGCTCGACGCCGTTGTTGGACGCGCCGTCAATTTCAAGAACATCCAGCGAGTTACCGGCGGCGATTTCCTTGCAATTATCGCATTTGTCACACGGCGTGGCGGTCGGACCTTTGATGCAGTTGAGCGCCTTGGCGAAAATGCGGGCGATGGAGGTTTTGCCAATACCGCGCGGGCCGACAAAAAGATAGGCGTGAGCGAGCCGACTTTGTTCAATGGAATTTTTGAGCGTGGTCGAGACGTGGTCTTGGCCGACCACTTCGTCGAATTGCTGCGGTCGCCATTTTCGGGCGAGTACTTGATATTGTTGCGCCATTGGCTAATTCACTTGTCGAAAATGATCGTGCACCCCGGCTCGACTAACGCTGTCGGTTTGCTTACCGCAGTTAAGGCTCCCGTTAGGCGACCCGACGGCACAAGGAACATCAAGTTTACCGTTGCTGCCTTCCGGCTCTGGCGGAGTTCGCCCGCATCCATTGCATCGGACCCAACGCTCAACGCTGCCCTGCGATTTGCGTACCCACGGCGCCGCCTCCCCGGGGAATTCAGCCCAGCTAGAGCGGGTTGCTGGTGCAGGGAACCGCTACCTCCCCACCTAGCACGACCAAAACTTGTCAAAAACTGGAGCCGATGGTCGGGATTGAACCGACGACCTACGGTTTACGAAACCGTTGCTCTACCAGCTGAGCTACATCGGCTTAAACTTCTTATTTCAAGCCACTTAACTATTAGTAAAAAAGTTTAAATTATTTTCTGTGCAAACGTTATGCAAACAGATATAGTCTCCTCCAATTGGAGTGAAACATGCAAAAACCAAAGCATAAACGTAAGCAATCATCAGTTGGGATTACTATCAGAACCCTCCCAAGCGGTCAAGTCAGATACCAAGTATATCTAGGGCGTGATGCGGAGGGTAAACAGAAATTCAAATTATTTACAGATCGCAGCGAAGCGGTGGCCTACCTTGAAAAACTTGGGATCGCGAAAGCCAACGAAGGCCAACAACTTTGGTCGCTGACTCCTGATCAACGCGGTGAGGCTGCCCGTTGTTACAAGTTACTACTACCATACCCCGAGGCAACCCTAACGGCGGCGGTCACAAACTATATTGGCCATGTCTTAAAATACCGCAGTGCCCCCAACATCAAAGAGCTTGTGAAGGAACATTTACAAGAAGTGAAGTCTGCGAATCGCCGCCAAAGAACAATTGAGGATTTACAGCATCGCCTTGGGAAGTTTGCCGATGCTTTCGGGAGTCGAAAATTAAGCAGCATTACTGTTCCAGAATTGCGCACACATATTGAGGATCCAGCCCATTCAGCACAGACACAAATCAACAGTCTAACCAAGTTAAGTCAGCTCTATAATTTTGCGAAACGGCACGGCTATATTTCTGAAAATCTGATTGATCGAATCAAACGTCCAACTCCGAGTGATGACGAAGGTGAGCCAGAAGTCTTTACGGTTAAGGAGGCGGCACAGCTGCTGGAAAACGCTGTGAAGTTTGAACTCGTTCCGTATATTGCCATCGGTCTATTTGCGGGATTGCGGGTCACTGAACTCGAGCGCCTTGACTGGAGTGCGATTAAATACAATGAGCACTGTATTGTGGTTGGTAAAGGGATTGCAAAAAAACGCAGCCGCCGCATTGTCGACATATCGGACAACCTTGCAGAATGGATTGCTCCCTATGTCAAGGAAAGCGGCGAGATTGCGGGAGAGAATTTACGGAAACGCCGAGATGCACTGATTAAAGTAGCGAACATAACATGGAAGGCCAATGGGCTCCGTCATAGTTTTGGGAGTTACCATCTGGCAAGATTCCATGACACCGCAAAGACCGCATTTCAAATGGGACACCATGACCCTGCGATTGTTCACGACAACTATAAAGTTCTTGTCGACCCTATCGCAGCCGAAAAATATTGGAATTTACGACCAGACGGAGTTGCTGAGGGCAAGGTTGTTCCCATGCGGCAAGCCGGCTAATCGCCAGCTGCATTTCGCCGAAACTTCTTGAGGGCGAGATCAACATCGGCAACATCGAACAGAACATTGCGACCAATCTTCTCGAAGGGAATTTTTCGAAGGAGTTTCCATTCTGCAATCGTGCGCTCCGACTTACCTAGTTGCTTGGCTAATTCCTTGATGTTAATTCGCAACGGCTTCACGGGGGGCGGTTCACTGACAGACTGCGGGACCGGCACTGGTCGAAGTTCAGGTGGAGTTATTTCACTGGCAATCTTAGTTGCCAACTGTCGCAGGGTTTCCGCATAGCGTTTCTGCTCTTCCGTTGGCGGGAGAACAATGCCCCAAGCTTTTTGTAAGGGATCGTCTTTTGGCGGTGGATCCATGTAGTACTCGGCATTCATAAACTCCCAGTGTTGAATATCGGGCTGGTGATCGGGACCTTGGCGTTCTAGGAGTAATTCTAAAGCAGCTCCCGGACCAGCATTCGACTGGCAACAATAGTCCCGTAACAATTCCAAGACACTGGGCAGACTCAAACTTCCGTATTCAGGATTGGGGGTTGGCTCTGCCGAATCAAAATTCGAGAGATCATACAATGCCGGTAATTCCCAGCACTGCTCAATCTTTTCAAATGACAAATTGGGATGATGTCCGACATGTTCAGCTTCAATTTCCAACAGCAAGCGCAGGGTGTGATTGGTCTCGTCCCAGCGCAATTCAGTCGGTTCCAGTCCCAAATGCCTCCGCAAGGCATACAACATGAGCATCGTGCGAATGGTCGCCAACATCTCATTCCGTGGCAGCTTCGGAAACCCCTGGTAATCTTCCTCCACGGGCGCATACGATAAGATATACGGGGCTCCACTGGTCGCAATCGGTAAGGCACTTTGCACCCGGCGACAGAGGGCCTCTAATTCGCGAACATTGCCGGGCCAAGAATAACAAGTGAGCGCCAGCAAGAGTTGGGGCGAGATGGCGGTGTAAATTTCATACGGCCACAAGAATCGCAGCAACAGCCGAATGATATCCCGGGGACGTTCCCGAAGTGGCGGCACATCAATGACAGACCCAAATTGATCCTGGAGATTAGACATCAACGATTGCTTGGACTGGGTTGCGACAATCATGCGGACATTGGTTTGGGTGGCTTGATTGCTTCCCAAGGATTGGTACTCACCGCGTTCGAGTAAGCGCAGAAGTTTGGCTTGGAACAATTCCTCAGCTTGATCCAGTTCATCGATGAAGATGGTTCCACCATTCATTGCCGTTAGAATTCTAGGGTTGGAATTACCGAAGAACTCCTGATCGAGAGCGGACTCCGAGTAATGGGCGCAATTAATGGAGCAAAACTTCGTGAGTGGTCGGATTTGATTGTCGGCAATTAAAACCGCGAGATCTTCTAATCCAACCCCGGCTTCACCCGTCAATAAAACATGGTGATCGGATTGGGCGATGGATTGCCATTGGCGGAGTGGATGTTGCTCATCGACATCGGGCAACAAGATCCAGCGTTTGGAAATGGGTTGTTCCCGACATCGTTTTTGAAATGGCATTACGGGAGCTGGTTGAGCTTTCGCTAGATCCGACCCATTTCTTAGTTTGGCCGATGGTTTCATGGTGTGGTTGGTTTACGGTTTTCCCTTCGGTGCACGCGAAGTGAGCCAGCGGCGCTTCCAATCGAGGGTGACCTGGATGCAGCTATCAATATTACCGTTCCACTGCACTCCAAAGCTGTGGCGTTGCAAGGCGCGCACAACCGCTTGAGCAATGCCTGCCGCCGGCGGCCTGGGAACCCGCGTTTCATTCACTCCAAAGCCGATGCGGAGCGACTGATTGGCCAATGCGGTGATGGCATCGGGTACAGTATAGAACGCATACCCTGTGGATTCTTCACGAAGGTTCGCCATCGCGATCTCGATGGCATCCGCAACAGTTGCGCCAGCCCCATGACAGCAGACGATACCTTCTGTTTCCAGCTCGCTAAAGGCCACTACCAATCGGTCAAAGTCGGTAATCGCCGGCCAGCGTTTTTCTTCTTGGACTTGCTCGAGGAAAATTTCCGCTGTGAGAACGCTTACAAGCTCCTCTAAGAGCCCGCCATAGACTGCGATGGTTTCCTTTGGAATATCGTCCTTGCTCAGAAAGCCAAGTGCGATCTGATTGTGAATATGGTGTCGGAGATCTTTGAGGAAACACGGCGACCATGGGCTGCCAAACATCGGTCTCGCCGAGAGTCTCCAGAGGGAGACCCAATCTTGATTGCACAAGTCCTCTGCACTAATTCTCGATCGGTTCGGGTTGTTGTTCATGATGGTTTTCCTTTGAAGGGTTGAGTGGCGACCGTCATCCGGACCGGCCGCCACTCCCTTGTTACTTAGTCATCCAGACTAGCAACTTCTGCCAGCAACTCGCTGGTCAACCGCGCTTCGATGGCTTGACGATCCTCATCATTGACGATCAGAAAGGTCTTCGATTTGTTCCACAAAAAGTCGATCGTTGCTTTCCCATTTTCGACTGTTGCTTCTGTGGCGATTCGCAGTCCCTTCAGGTGACTGTAGAACTTCACGTGTCGCACTGTCGAAGTTGAGTCTTGCAATTCTTTCAATCGCTCGACTTTCGTTCCGAACATGTTGCGGGTTTGGGTCTCATTTACTGCATTTACTTCAGCCATTTTGGCCTCTTTCTGCGGCTTTGCCGCATTGTGAACCATTATTGCTGTTGCTGACCTCAGGTCTGCCTCAGGCTGGGGTGTGATTCATTCTCACCTCAGCGACCACTTTGTGGTCTCGCAGCATCTAATATCAGTATCCGTGCCAACTTTTTATGCCATGTCACATCTGGCTTGTTTATAAGGTGATACGATAATTAAGGTATTTTGATAGGGTTGATTAATTGACTAATCTATATTGATTGATATATGAACGTACTCTTATGGATAAACTACTTCGTAAGAACGTCGTCTTTAGTCATCTTGGAACCTTGGCGGATGATCCTAAGAGCACTTGGCGACCCACACTTGTCCTTTGTCGACAGTCAGCCATTCCGATTGCCCGCTTGGAGCTGTTCCATGACACCAAACACAACGCAATTGCGGAGGATCTAGCCGCAAACATTCAAAAGGTTTCCCCGACGACAGAGGTGTGTCGGCACCGAGTTGCATTCAAGGATCCGTGGGACTTCTTAGAAGCTTATGTGCATCTGTATGACTTTATTCGCGGGTATGAGTTTCACCATGAGACCGAGGATTACTTCATCCATGTCAGTACCGGTACGCATGCCATTCAAATTGCTGAGTTCTTGCTAACGGAATCCTATTACTTCCCCGGGAAGCTCATTCAAACTTCACCTACACCTGCTCCAGGGATTGCCCGAGTCATTGATCTTGATCTTTCCAAGTATGATGTCATTGCAGATCGCTATCAGCGAGCAATGACTGAAGATCGAGTGCTCTTAAAAGCAGGCATTGAGACTAAGAACCCGGCTTACAACAAGTTAATTGATAAAATTGAACACGAAGCCGTGCCTTCCGATGAACCAGTCTTGTTATTAGGACCGGTGGGGGCCGGTAAATCACAACTTGCCAAGCGCATTGCGGCCGTGAAGAAGAATCAGCGGAAATTACTCGGGCGTTTCGTTGCGGCCAACTGTGCGAACTACAAGGGCAATCCCGATTTAGCTAAATCCGCACTCTTTGGACATGTCAAAGGAGCTTTTACGGGAGCCCTCAGTGATCGACCAGGGGTTCTGGCAGAAGCCAACGGCGGAATCTTGTTTCTCGATGAAGTGGCCGAGCTACCTGTGGATGTCCAAACCATGTTGTTGGTTGCCTTAGAGGAAAAGACGTTTCGCAAAGTCGGCGGATTACAAGACGAGCAAAGTGTGTTTGATTTAATTACCGGGACAAATGCAAATCTGAAGCAATGCATCGCCGCAGGCGAGTTCCGCGAAGATTTCTATTCCCGGATTAACGGTTGGCAATACCGACTCCCCTCACTCAAAGATCGACCAGAAGATATTGAGCCCAATCTGACTTACGAACTAGAGCTGTATGAGCGAGTCTCTAAGCGAAAGATTCGCTTTAATGCGGAAGCCCGTACACTGTGGTTGGAGTTTGCTCGCTCCCCTCAAGCTCGTTGGTTGTATAATTTTCGTGAGTTTCATCGCGCGATTAAGCGCATGGCCGATACTTGTCAGCGGGGACGAATTGATTGCGCCAATGTTCAAGCGGAAATTGAACGCCTGCTTGCCGATTGGCAGGAACCCACCGTGATTGGGGCTGACCACAGGATATTGAATTCATTGTTAAGCCCAGAGAAAATCGCCGAACTTGACCAATTCGATGCCGTGCAAGTGGCCTGTGCGATTCGGGTCTGCCAAGAATCAAGTAGTTGGGCGGAAGCCGGGCGCAAGTTGTTCGCGGTCTCACGGAGGATCAAAGGAAGCGAGAATGATTCCTCACGAGTCCGGAATTATTTGCTCAAATATGGAATCACTTGGGAACGCCTGCATCCCGAGAAGGGCTAAGAATCGATTCGCAGATCTTCTTCATCACATGGGGGGCTCGTTCGCGGTACAGCTGCAACGCTTCGGGTGCCCATTTGAATCCTTCCAGGACTTCGACTTCATACTGTTTGGCCTCTTGCTGGAATCCATACATATGGAGCAGCAACCAGGCAAAGGTGCTCGACCAGTACGGGTTACTTTGAGTCGCTCCTTCGTGCAATAATTCCGGAATCGGTTTCTGCGGATTGGCTCGATGTTGACTCAACGCATAGTCCAGGTTGCGATTGAACTCCATTCGCGCATTCTCCAAGCAACGCGGATCTAAGATCTCCTGTGGAATCTTGGCCAACAGTACATTTCCCTTGGGATTCCACCAGCGGCTCCAATTATGCCGCCACCAGCTGCGCAGGACTTGTTCGGACACCGGTCCAGTGATTCCGGAAATCTTTGCATCAAACTCCGTCTGTTTTTTCAATTGCCGACAAATCTTGGGATAGCGCTGGAGAAACTTCGTGAGATCATGGGTATTCTTTGTAATCAACCAGACATCATATTTTTTGGGTGAGCGTGGATTTGCTTGTCCAATTTGGCTCATCCCAAACCAACTAAGAAATAACATCCATAAAAACTCCCCCACGGCTGGCGTAAAATTTAATCGGCGATAATCGGGATTCATCTCGACCAATCCCTCTGGGAATTGAGTCAAACAGAATTCGCGGAACAGTTTTTCATCCAGTCTGAGATTCTTACTTCGGGGAATGACTTGCGACCGTTGCATCGCGGAATAACCCCTACTCACCACACGGAGCAATTGTTCGAATTGCCACTCGAAATTCGTCTTCGGATCCCACTGAGATTCCAGCGTTGTTGTCGGGATGGTTGAAGTGGTTAGCGAACCCGCAGTTTGAATCGTGGTGATTGGAAGAGGAGTTAAGGTTTCATCGGCTAGGTTGGTAGAAAGAGTGGATTCACTAGATTGAAGTTCTTTTCCTACAAAAAGAAGATTCTCCGGCGTAGCCGGAGATATTTCTTCTGATTCTTTTAAAATATTGATTCTTATAGGTGCGGTTGTCGGGCTATGCGATAGGGGGATGGTTGCGGCTTCAGGGCTATCAGGTGCAGCCTCGCGGGCCATTGATGTTGGCGGTTTGACCACGACTTTGGGTGAGACTGAATCGTGATTAACCCACAGATATCGACTGCGTTGGCCATATTGCGCTTCGATCATCCCTGCCTGCACGAATTCCCCAATCAATTCTCGGACGTAGCAGGGACTTAATCCTAACGCTTTTCCCAGCCAAGCATTCGAAGCAAAGCATTGGTGTTTCCGACCCTTGGCGATTCCTGCAATCAAACTGTACAACGCTTTCTTCGGCCAAGGGAGGGAGGAAGATTCGATGATCGTCCGCGGAATCTTGATGCCGGTTGTGCACAAGCGGGAGATCGAAGCCGACAGTAGGCGTTGTTTGAGTTGCTCACGAAACAATAAGCCGCTACTGATTCCCCGTTGGATGGCTTTCTGAACCTGCCGCGGTGACGAGAGCTGCAGAAACTTCGCGAGCTCGCGGTCTGTGGCGACGAGTCCTCGATATCCGGTGGTTTTCTCGGCCGCCGTGCCGACTAAGGCAATGAGCGGTTTTACCGTCCAGTCGATTGCAGGTTGCTGCGCCAGCTCAGTGGCAATCCAGAGGAACTCGAGGTTGATTCCGTAGCTGGGGTTCGCACTTGTGGCGGGTGATGGTACTTTTGTAAATTGATTGTCGAGCATGGTGTTTCGATTGGGCTGAGCCAATCCATCTCCGTGGGTTGATTGAAAATCTGCAAGGACCTAGTCAGGTCAGAAAGCAGCGAGTGCTGCCCAATACTTAAGAAAAAACGCCCGCAGGCAAGTATACAATCACTTTCAGCAGAGGGTCTGGGTAACCCATTACTCAGCACCAACTCTGTGGAAACACTATAGCAGGTTTTTGAGAAATTTCAATGGCGAGAAACCCCATTCCCAGTCGGAAAGATTTTCCAACGCGTTGGAAAATTAGAGGCGGAGAGCAACCACACCTTAGCGAAACAAGTCGACACCCAGACCGCTACCTTTGATGATATTATGCAGTGTCCCGACTGGAATCGGCTTACTCCCGTGCATGGGAACAATGACCTGATGACCGGCAGTAGTGTGACGCCACTTTTGATGACTACCGCGTTGGGCCAACAGAATAAAGCCATTGCGCTTTAAGACGCGCACCACATCGGTTGCATTACAGACAGGAAAATGCGGGCTCACGCGAGCGCGACTTCGAGTAGTTTCGCGCCTCGATGCAACTCGACCGGTGTGGGCTCAAACCACAAGGCGAGGGCCTCTTTGGCGTTGGCGACTGCCTCT
>Ga0209083_1002680_pt1 | contig 16302 bp, 6 predicted proteins | sample AM7aDNAmetaG_FD_184132 | JGI IMG/M metagenome (GOLD analysis project Ga0209083, IMG submission 184132) | Freshwater microbial communities from Finland to study Microbial Dark Matter (Phase II) - AM7a DNA metaG (SPAdes) (version 3) | ecosystem: Environmental > Aquatic > Freshwater > Lake ...
AAACAAGCCTTTTATCCACATATTCACACTATTCACAAAGAAAGAAAAAGAACCAAAAAGAAAGAAACGACCGCTACTATTATTTCTCTCTTCTAAGCACCCCACTAAATCTTACACTAACAATACTTAGTGAGGGGTAATCTGTAATGCTACCGTCTATCAGAGTTAGCCATATTCTTTAATATAGATATATGGTACATAACCTTTTCTGATATGATCTTCTTATCCATTAGATTCTGAACATACTGGTATTTTGCCTTCGGGTCTTTCATTGATTCTACCTGTTGGAATATATACTTAGCTCTCTCACCGTTTTCAACACCTAATTGCTTTATCATCCTTTCCTTATAATTGATATTTAAATCCTCATCCTTCTTTATATCAACTATCTTTTCAGCAAGGCGAGGATTAGTATTCATGATCTCATTGAATCGCTTATACGCTTGAGCCTTTGGCATTGTCTTTAGCGAATCATGGACAAGTTCGGCTTCTTGCGAAAAGTAGAATTTATCCTTAGCTTGTTTCTGTAGTGTTGTTTTTAGTATATCAAAGCTCTGATCCGTTTCCCTGATCTCTTCTTCGGGTATATCCCTATAGAACCTGCTCAGGAAAGGTATGCTCTTAGCTTCTACTTTGCCTTGTGATATGCCTGATGCGGTATCTACTATCTTATTGATAAACTTCCCGGCTCCGCCTATCAGCGATTCATAAGCATAGTTCATATCAGCAGGGGAGACCTCTATGCCCATATCCCCCATATTCTTTGTGATGGCTATAAAAACTTTTCCGGATAATTTCTGCCTTAGACTATCAAAGTATTTAATCGAATCCGGGTCTGCATTATTCCAATTAGGCCGTATCTTTCCGCCATTCCATGATTTATTGCGAGCTATGTCAACAGGCAGATCTAATATCGTTGGCATTAGGGCCGATATTGCATCTGTTCCCCCAACAGGATTATAACCCTCGATCACGGAAGCCGTAATATCACCCATAGCGCTACCAACACCTGAGCTATGCCCGGATGCCATGTCGTATACAGAATCGAGAATAACCTTAATAGGCTTCAATCCCCATGATATAGGTATAGTTACATACCTTATGCCCTCATTAGTCTTAATGACCACATTCAGTCCGTTCAGCTTATCCCACTTCCTCACCTTCTTGCGCCAGTCCTTATCCTGTTTGTCATTATACTCGTTAACAAGGAAGATAGCTCCTCCAAGAATAGCTAGAATAGCCGCAAGAACTTTAGGGTTCTTCATAGCTCTTAGCATTTTAGCCGAACCCTGAATAGAAGCATTGGAGAACATCCATACGGCATTTGTAATAGGACTTCCCTTCCCCATCTTATTAAAGTTGATGGAGGCTTCCTTAGCTAATACTGCCGCCTTCTCCCGGCTCACGCCCTGACTTAAAGCCTGCTTATATGCGGATAACCTTGTGGAGTCCTCAAATAAGGTATTCCACGCATCAATAGAGGATATGATTTTTTTAGCAACGGCTCTTGGTGCGCTTCTATTTACTCTTCTTATCTCTTCTAGGTTAAGCTCTAACTGATCTCTAGTGGAAAGACCCATCCCTCCGGTCGTTCCTCCGTCCATCTTCATCTGTTTATACAGTCTTGTCCCCGGAGTGTCCTTACCTCTGATGAAGTCCGTTATATCCTTGATGCTCTGAGGATCGTTGGATACAGATTTCAGTGCCCCCTTCAGACCTATTTCATCTTTAGATGCAAGATACACAATCATTTCTTGCAAGTCCCTTATTTTATTTGGTAGGACAAATTCAGGATTGAATCTTGTCATAAGACCTGAATAGAACCGAGTGTATGTTTTAACAAATTTAAGAAGGCCGTCCACCTTCGCCCTATTAACTCCACGCAGGGCCATAGCTAACTGCGCATCATTGATTTTAAGGTATACCTGTTTGCCCTTGTCCATGACAGGTAACACCATAGGATCGTTAATTGTTTCTAATATTATCCTACCGTCAAAAGTCTTACCTACGGCCTTTGCCTTGAACTCTTCAAACAGGCCGTCGAAGTATTCGTTATCCCTTGCAAATCTTAGAGTGTAGTTATCGAGAATATTCTTCTCACTCCGGGCTATGGCGGACTTGTAGTTAGCGGTAACATTGGTAAGAATATCAGCCACTTCAAGTTTACTACCTTTGGCTCTTTTCAGACCTGCGCCCTTGACTCCATATCCCCTGCTCGTAAGCGAATCTACAATATCCTCGTCTGGCATAACCCTTTGAAGTGGGATGTGGTTCGGGTATTTACTGCGCAAACTGTCATGTAGTTCCTGAGTTATGACTTCCCCCTCCAACAGAGTGTCAAGTACCTTATGGTTAATATCCTGTATGCTATTAGCTATGCGCTCAACTTCAGAAGAATAGAAGTTTGATCTGATATCGTCTATGGCTGTCTGTGCTTCGGCGTTAGTCATGCCGGATGCGCCTTCGCCATGCTCTGCGTTGCGTTCCGGCGTATGCCGTGCTATCAGGAATTTACTGATTTCTGACGATAATAACTTATCGCTGATGCTTAGCTTTTTGGCGGTAGCTACTATGTCCTTATCGATGCCTACTACTGCATGGTCAGCTTCTTCCATCCGGGTGCCAAGCCTGCCCCAATATCGTATCTCCGCTTCATACATATTATTGGTCTGTGTTACATTGGCTTTGTCGTTCTGTATGAGTTTCTTTACCCTTAGCCAATCATCCTCTATATACTCCCTGATGCTTGTCCATGTGTCATTGATCTCCTTGATGTTCTTGCCGATGTCTACACCTAAAAACTGTTGCGCACTGTTTGGTTGCGGAGCCTGTAGTCTGTAATGATTTGCAATATCGCTTCTTTTTTCTAATGTGGCTCCATGCAATAATGATTTGTCTCCCAACTTAAACGATAGATACCCACCGCCATCGTGAATATTAACAATATCGACTAATCCTTCGGGATATTGCTTTATATTGGGAAATTCATTATTTTTGAATACAATAATATAATGCCCTGCGGAGTAATGTTTTTTATGCTCTTTAATATTTTGCGCTATATTTTTCTGATTGCCCACATACTCAACGCCCATAATATTCCAAGCGCCATCAATAAATATTACGGCGGATTTTCCACTTCTAAGAAAATCATTAGTTAGTGTAGCTACATATTGCTCTACGGTTTCCGTAGGCATTTTGTAAAAGCCTTCTCTGTAATTTTCCTGTTCCTTGCTGAAGGAATGTTCTTTTACGAAAGCCTGTGGCCCTATCAAAAAGCGTGGCTTTCCTACGGATATAACACTATATTTTTTATGATTTAAGACAATATCCCCCTTATAACTATTCTCAAATTGCTCCCTTAAAGCTATGGCGCTTCCAAAATCTTCGGGGGATGGTGTCGGGTCTCCGGATGGATGGTTATGGACTATGTAAAACGAATCAGCATTTAATCGTGCTAATTCTTCTTTTATATGTTTTTGATATTCTGCTGTAAATGCAACTTCGTTGGATTTGCCTGATGATATTACTTGGTGGGAAACAACCTCTTCACCCTTTATGTATACAACTTGCAGATTCTCTACAAGCGGATGTCTAAAAGCAACTGCTATTTCGGCAATATCTTGTGCGGACGAGGCATTATACCCTTTGAAATCAACGAAGCCTCTCTCCTGCAATCTTCTCGCCACTTCGGATAATTTTTTAAGTAAGGGGGCAGTATCGCTATAAGATTTTTTATCTTTTCCTCCCTCGCCCATCTGCGGAATTTCGCCCGGATTATTTTCTTTCGGTTCCGATCCTGATAGTATTGACGATACACCGGATCGAATGTTCTTAGCATGAACATTTTGAAGGTCTGCCTGAACCTTTTGAATGGATTTGTTATATTCATTTATTCCTCCAAATGCTAAGTTAATTTCGCCTTCCCTTAAAATGTACCCTACTTTTCCTGTCTTGTCAACGATGGCCTTGAAGAGCGCATCGAAAGATTGATTGAATAATGTCCTCTCTTCACCTTCGGGATAAGGCTTCATATTAAGCGAAGCATAATACTTATTCTCTACACCATAGACAAGGTAATCACTTCTCTTCTTGCCGGAGTTTAGTTTATCGTAGATATATGACTCAAAAGCTCTTGCCGTCATTTCTTCGGGTATGGACCAATAATCTGACGATCGGTAACTATCGATATCTTTAGCGTTCTTCAAATAGTCAGTAGCAATAACCTTCTTTTCAGTTGCTCCACTCTTAGCCTGCTCAACTCTCGCCTTTGAATCTGCAAGGCTTTTGATCTGCAGGTATAGTTGTCTTCCGAAACAATCACTATTAGCGGTATCGAAACTATGTCCGGTGATCGACTTAAATAGATCGTTCATATCACGGATAATCTGGTATGAATCGAATCCGCCAAATTTATTATGCGGAGAACCCTTTACAAATACCTTCTCGCCGTATTCTCCGTTCAATAGCTTAGTCTTTAGCTCTTCCCATTTAGCAATATCTTTAGCCGTGGCTATCTTGGCTCTCTTATTGTATCGTGTGTAGTCATAATTAAAACTACGATTAACACTATCGAGGGTATCTTTTAACCCACCACTAATATAATCAGATCGCTTCTGTGCCTGATCGACTGCGATCTGTTTCTCGACTTCTTTGGCCGTGATAGTCTTTATCAATGACTTATAGGATTCAATAACCTTTGCGTCTAACTTGCTATTCCAACTGAAGCCTTCCGTTACTGTTCCGGTCTTGTCGAATGTTCCACTTGCCGATCTTGTAGAGGTCATCTTACCGTCAAGCATGGCAAGATAATAATTAACAGCATGTAGCCACTCATGCGCAAGACTCCCGGCTCCTTTGATCTTAGTAAGATTGATAACGAAATGATCCGGCTCAAAGTGCGCCCTTGCATTGACAAGGCCCTGACCGCGCGCACCGAAGGCGATAGATAATTCACCGTGTAGGCTCAGGGATTCCGGCTTTATATCAAGTGTTTCAGCTAGGTCTAGCAATGCGTCGTAGGCATAGTTAAGCGCGGCCTGACCGTCGCTTCCCATGTTCCAATTACCGAACTCTCCACCCCTGAATCCGAAGGTATCTTGAAATGCTTTAGTGGTTACATTCTTTCCATTACGATGGTCTTTCCCTATGCGTTCTATATGGTCAAGCCACGGCTTCTCAGGGAAAGGAAATTTATGTTCTATGATCTCCACGGCATGAGTGGCCATGTATGCCATAGCTTCGTCTCTTGAAGCAAATCCGCCCTTTACTATGGGAGTGTTTCTATTGGAGAGTATGCGGTGAATGGCGAATACCTGAGCTTCTTCCACACCTGACATTTTACGCTGTTTAATCTTATCTATTTCATTAAGTATTTCGGTGGCCTTTGCATATTGCTCATCATTAAGAAGTTCACCCTTAGCTGTTTTTTCCTTAATCAGTTTATCCATCTTTTCAAAGCCATCTAAGGAACCATCCGGAATTTCTTTTTTATATCTATCTGTAAGCCCCTTCTTCATTAACAGTTCTTCGTTGCCCTTCTTTAGAGCCTCGATATCTCTTGTAATCCCATTAAGCCACTCATCGGCCTGCCTAGATGATTGCTCAGGTGCGGTTGTATTGGCTATCTTCTTGCCATATACTCTGTGATTCTGAGCGACTACGGCAAGTGGGATATTCTTCTCCGCTTCCTTCTCTGTGTCGAACTCCTGACGCGACAAAGCGTTCATGCTATCTCGCCCGGCCCAATCCTTACCTTTCTTGCATATCTGCCATTTTCCGGTCTTTATTGATTGTAATACTCTAATGCTTCTAGCCCATGCCGGGCCGGTAGGCACTACTCTATTGCCACCAGGGGTTCCTGTTTTAACGGCAAGGTCTTTTCGCGCGCCACCGATCTTAATTCCGAAGTCTGCGATATCCTTCGCTTCGTCATTAGCTTCATTCTCGGATTCGTTCTCTATGATAGGTTCTTCGGCCTTAACTGCTTCTTTGGATTCGGTAGAAAGGGATTCGCCTTTGAGGTCTGCCGGAGCCGGAGCAATTATCTCTGCGGATTGTTTCAAAGAATTAAAATAATCGTGTTCCGTCTTACTTACTTCAAAGAATGTATTTGATGCTCCCTGCGTGTCCGTAATGTAATATACATTCTTAGTTCCGGCTTCTTTTATTCGCTTTTCATGTTCAGCCTGTTGTTTGCCATCAGCTCTGTTATACTGTGTTCTCGACATTTCCTTAATAACATTTTCCTGACTAATCTTAGATGTTGCACCTTCCTGAAAAAGCTTCTCTACCATCTGCTTCTTAGTCATTATTTCGCCACGGAATTTGACATTGGCTAATAGCGCTTTATCGGCTCTCGCCTTCTGCGCCTTAGCAATAGCATCGGCCTTACTCATCTTTGGTGTTTCTATGATGGGCTTTGGTGCAAATAATTCATCATATCTAACAGGATCAAGAGACCGGATGCTTTCGTTTGACTCTCTCTGTAACTTAGATGGAAGGCCTGTTATTTGTGTGAATATCTTATTTGCATTGGGGTTAATACCATTCATTACGGAGTGAAGATATTTTACATCCTTATCCTCGATAGCCGTTTTAATCTTTTGCTCTATTGAAACCGACTCTTTAATATCAACAGGCATCAATACGGCCTTAATCTCCCCATCCTGAACGAACATAGCAGGCTTGTCTGCGGATGTAATATATAACTTTGAATTAGGAAAATAGTCTTTAATCATTTTTACATAATCGACATCGAATCCGGCAGTCGTGCCTTCCTTGTTTTGATAAACAAGATATGTGTTACTCCCCGACATGTGGACTTTGCTAAACTCTGCAAGTAGTGATTTGCGACCTTGTTCTCCGGGAAGCTTAGGTATGACTCTTTCGTAATCCGGTGGCGGAGTTGTATTATTATTCTTTGCCCTATCAACTCCTATAATTGAATCAGGATTCTTGGCGAGTTTTAATAATTCATCCTTGTTCATGCCTTTTAACTGTTGTAACTTTTTGGCTTTCTTTACCCAATAAGCATCCCTCGCATCTTCCGCAATTTTTTTGTCTATAATAAGATATCGTCCATCGGAAATATACTTACCGGAGCTATCATTAACTAATCCCTCACGATCTATCGTATCTATTGGATGTTGCTTCTTAGCTATTTTAAGGGCGGTTGCTTCATCTGTATTTGCTGTAGCCTTTTCTTCTACAGTAACCTGTTCAGTAGTAGCCTTGCCCTGTGTCTCTTTAGGGGAGAGTTTGGAGAACTCCCATCTATCAAACTCTTTATTATAATCTACTCCAACATTTCCACGAGCCTTAACCTTTTCGATTACTTTGATTAGGTTATCGTTTACTATTCGACCTCTTGCTATAACTATCTTTCCATACTTATCGCTAAACTTATTTACCGCAGACTCTATTACCTCTGCTCCTAAACCCTTACCTTGTAACTCAGGCTTTATGACAATATGTAAATCAGCTTCTCCTTGTCGTCTCTTTAAGTGTATTGTGCCAGCTTCTTCACCATTTACTTTTACAGAAATAGCATCCATAAGTCCATCATTGTCAGGCTTACCAAAGGTTATCTCCCCACCTTTTGCTGTGGGAGGTGTTTCGCCCTTCAAATCTTGGTCAGGTTGAACGATTGGCGCTTCTGCCACACCTTGCCTGTCTATGATAGGAAGTCCGTCTTTAGCGTCATATCCTATGGTTTTGCCGATAGATGGAGTTTCGGGAGCAGTTTCGGATGGCTTGGTATCAGGTTTAACTTCTTCCTCAGCCTTGATCTCAATAGGATTACCCTGTGAATCCCTTGCCATCGTATTGATGTCAGCCGGAGTGATTTTCTTGTTCTGAAGATTATCAGCGAGCTTATCCATCATCTGATGCCCGGTCTTTATAACCGTCTGCACCTGTTCTTCTGTATGGCCTTCTTCCTTTCCCTCTTTAGCCACTTGTTTAGCAAAGTCAGCTTTATAGTCATTAAGAGATGGCGCTTCAAATCCACCAAGAACAGCTCCCGACAATGCTCCTGCTACTACGCTTTCAGCGAGACCGTCAGTTAGATCGTTCCATAGATCATTCTTGCCCTTCCATCCTACTACTTTAAGGGTATTCTCAAATACCTGTTGCGAGCCTTCTTCTACAGGGCCTTCAGCAATAGCCGTTCTTGCCATTCTCTTTAATAGGGTTCCACCCTTCATCCATTGACCGAGAGCTATATTTTCAAGGCCTGTCTGGGCCATAGCATCGAGTAAGGCCATATCTCTTGCCTTGTCGTGGGGCATACCGTTCTTTGTAGCTTCTTCATAAAAATCACCTGCGGTCTGCGGAGCGAATATAGAGGCGCCTGCGAGTGGCGATTTTGTAACCGCTGTAACTGCTCCGGCAGTTAATAGCATAGGAAGGTTCTCTGATGCGAGCGATACTGATTTTCTGAAGGGATGTTTCCACCCAAGCATGATAGCCGGGTTAGGGGCTTCTACACCCTTTTCGGCGGCTTTATTATAAAATCCCTTCATGGTATTGCCTATATCAGAAATATAACTTCCTGTTGCATAGGCAAACTGTTTAATAGGTGTCAGTTTAGTAGCATCTGATTTCGGGTCATTAGGAGAATACTTTGAGGCCTGATATTTTAATTCTTCGCCACCGAGCTTAATACCGCTACCTACTCCGGCAAGAGATTTTTCGCCACCTCTCCATATAGAAGTAAAGGCATCGGTGAAGACATTGCCACTTGGTTTAGTGTCAAATATTCCAACATCGTCTTTTAACCGTGATCTAATCCCGATATCATCTGTAAGTTTAGGCACTGATGTAGGTTGACTCAGTATACCTAAATCATCTTTTAAGTTTAGGGGCATGAAATATCCTTATTTTTGGTTTTTTATCCAATCCTTAGCCTGATTTTCGTTCATTCCGTAGTTGCTCTGAAGGTGTTTTACTGCTTCTGAAGTTGTAGTAATGGTATCGGGTAATGTTATGGCCTGTGGTTCGGCAGTCGCATTTGGTTTTGGGTAGGGATTAGTTAACCCGCCAGATGATTTTTGAGCCGTAAGGTTACTCTCTCCATAAAATATGATACCGGGCATTGAAACTCTCTGTCCGGGTTGTATTCCAGGGAATGGGTTTTTCCCCTGTGCGAGTGCGGTCTGATATCCAACTAAGAACTCTTGATTCTGTTTGGCATTATCTACCTTATCAGATGCTAACTCAAATTCCTTTTCTTTTACTTTGGTTTGTAGTTTGAATAACTCAGATGCTTCTTTAGCTCTTTGTGGGTCTATAACTGCATACTTATTAAGTTGTGCTTCCTTTACCTTTTTATCTAAGTCAAACATTTCTCGATCTTTTCCAATTTTATATTTTGCCTCCATTACCCGCATAAGTGTAGCTGTAGATTTTTCTAATCCGTCCATTAGACCAACACCCATCGCAAGACCCATTGACATATCATTTCTCCTTTAATTTGACTATTCGTACTTAATCGGGTAAACTCAATTTATGCGAAAAATCGAAATAATAGTGGCTTCTTTCATTATTCTTGCCGTTACCTTCTATATTCTTTACCCTAAGTATCATTTTCACTTTGAAAACAGTCTTCCTCTAAGATGCAATATCATTACTGGAAAAGTTGATTATTTCGGAATATCCGACGGTAAAGTAATCGGATGGAGAGTTTTATCAAAAAGGAGTAAGCCGTTTTGAAAAAACTAATCCTTATCCTTCTCTTCCTATCCCTCACCACTTCCCTATTCGCCTATCCGGTGAGTGAAGATTTATTTCTTTCCGTAAAAAATTATGGCGATAACCTTTCAGACAAAATACATGATTTCCATTACAAACTAGCCTCTATATCTGATAGTAGCGAACATACTGTATTTATAGTTCTAATGGATTGCTTAATTCTTTGTCGTGAAATGCTCAATAGCTTGTCCTATCTTCTTGCCGTAGATACTCCCCAACACCTTGACATATATTGCAATGAAAGACTTGCAGTTATTGACGAATATATTACATTACTGAAAAGCGCCAACATGAAAGACAAGCATTCTCTCGATATAACTCTAAAAGTATTAGCCAATACAAGGCAAGCACTTAAAAGAGTTTTATCAGAGATTAATACCCCCACGTCGACTTAGATAGTCCAAAATCGGTCGGACTATATCCGAACCCACTCGAAGATGAATAGCTTGCGCCCCCCAATCCACTCCCTGTAATCGAACTTGGTGCTACACTCGCCGCCGGATTATAAACATCCTTCAACTGTTGCATACCGTAGTAATTGCCTATCGCGCCTACGCCTGAAGATAATAACTGTCCCCACATGGCGTCTTGGCCATTCTGTTGCTGAGTATCCATCTGCATAGCATTTAACGTGCCACCCATCTTTGATATGTTAAACGAGTTCATCTGGCTTTGATTTGTTAAGGCCGCGCTCCTTACATTTGAAAGTCCGGTTTCTCCTGCTCCCATGAGCCATTGCTTACCGGCCATAGCTCGCTGATAGTCAGCATAATTAAACTTAGTTGAGGAATCGCCTATCGCCTGAGATATGACATCTCCGGCCACGCCCGACCTTGACATACCTCTTCGGACAAGTCCTTCATTGGCTGAGTTTGTAATATCCCTATTAGTAAGGGCTAGCATCTTCTGTGCTTCGGGTGACCCTGTTTCACCAATTCCTTTGTAATAATCAGGGATATTGCCATTTAATATTCCTGTATAATATGGGAACGCAAAGTCTTGTGTTTTTGCAACGTATGGATCAGCCTGAAATTGCACCGAGGCAAGAGCATCTTGCGCCTTCTTAGCGGCATCTCTATTTTGTGCGCCCTCATACATGGCTACACCACCGCCGATCACTGCCGCTGTTCCACCTACTGCTATCGCAACCCATGTATATCTTTTATTCATTCCCTCAAATTCATGATATTTATTGTGTAGGTGTTTCCGCATTTCCCTCTCCTTTTTTAACTTCCTCGATAAAGTCCGTTATTTCAGCTTCGGTGTCTATAGCGCTATCCGGTAAATCGTCAAATGTCTTAGCGATTATCTCGCCTTCTATCTTCTCTAAATCTGTTTCTTTCGTTACATGAACTGTAACCCATTGAGTATCTTCGTGCGTATATAGTATTCGTTTCGTTCCGGCCTTTGTAACACCATAGAAAGGCGCTTTAATCCTCTTGACGCCTTCCTCGGTCAATATGGAACATTCGCCTTTAAGTATAAAATAGGGGTGTGTTACCTTATGAATCTTAGAGGATATCAACATACCTTTAGGCATATTGATCTCACGGACATAAGCACCATCAACAAACGTATGCGTTAAAGGACATTCTGGACTATCCCCTATCGTAGCTCCCGGTATCGCCGACATCTTCGCTTCTATATTAAGTATTCCTTCTCTAACGTCTTTAGGAGGAACGACTTTGACTTCGTTATTTAAAACCATGAAATTACAACCACGCCTCCCTTACCACCATTACCACCATCGCAAACGGATACCGGATCCCATTGGCTACCGGATCCACCCCCGCCGCCACCCCATGCTCCACCATCCCCACCGACAAGATTTGTGCCACGATAAGAAGCGCCGCCGCCACCGCCGCCTCCGCCGCAAGTAAATCCGTTACCATCGGTTCCATTGGTTCCGGGATTACTAGCCGCTCCGCTATTTGCCTCGTCACCTGCTACCGCAGTCCCACTCTTACCACCACTTCCTCCGGGATAGTAACCCGCCCCACTATTTCCGCCACCACCGCCACCGCCGCCACCGCTATCTATCGAAGCCCCACCATTCCCACCACTATTTGCTTTAGGCGCACCTCCACCACCACCACCGCCAGATATAGAACACCCGCCTGTATTAGCTCCTATGCCTCCTAACCCTGCAATGGCTGTAGGGCCGCCATTTCCACCGTTGTAGTCAACATTATAATTAGAGGCGTAATCTCCAGATAAACCTCCATAAGCTATAACATATGCTCCAAAAGTAGAATTTACTCCATTGGCTCCAGTTGAACCAACCCCTCCAATTCCTATAGTAATTGCCACTGTACTTGACAAGTCTGAAGCCTTGAATATCTTTCTTACTCTTTGTCCGCCACCACCACCACCGCCGCCTGCGCCGGGGTTATAGGCTCCGGGATGATAGTTTCTTCCGCCTGCGCCACCGCCACCCACACATATCACCTCAACAAGTATTGCTCCTGAAGGTTTCGTCCATGTATCGTCTGCGGTATATGTATTGATAGTGTAACCTGCCGGCTGATTGGCTATCTGACTAGCTAAGTCTCTATTAGACTGACGTAGTTTTCGCAATTCCTCATTCAAAGTGGACGTATTCTTATTATCCATCGAATCTAAATTTTCCTGAGCGTGAACACACGCACAAGAAATTAGGACAAATAAGGCCGCTATCTTAAAGGTCATTGACATTAGTAAAGTTCCTGATCGCTAATTATGCAGGACATTCTATTGATACGATACGGTTGATTTCCTTCATGTGTTATAGTGAACATAAAGTTATCACTAATGAGTGCTTGATCGTTTGATGAATTTATCGGACTATCCCATGTAAAGCGCTTGTGATTGGGTGTTCCAGTTATTTTATCCGTAATATCATCATCGGGTAATACACTCATGTCGATAGTAAATGATCTATCTACCGCATTATCCATCCCTTTAATATTAACTATAAGGTTTTCACTCTCTCCCTCATAATCTACAATTATTCGTTTAATCAATTTCTTTGATGCAGGGTTTCCGAGATTGCGCCACCCTGTAACCCACTTGCTCGAGACACTCGTTTCATAATTCGCACCAATCTTCGAGTAATTTATCTTGAACACATATCCGTCTGTAGAGTATAACCACGGATATAGGTAATTGGTAGTATCACTTGTAGTCAGTGTCGTCCTGAATTGAATATAAGTATTTGCTGTTTCTCCCGATATATCCGAACCGTTAGGATTGGTATATTCGGTAGTAGTCCAAGTCTTCTCCCACGTTCCTGATTGGTCAGATACGTAGGCATGAGTAACCTTGAAATGAGTCGTGTCTGATACATCGGTAACTGTGAAGTTATGGTTATAATCTGTCGTACCGGCTACTGTTACTTTTGCACCTGTTACCATACCATGAGGCACGGTCGTCCTGAATACGACTGAGGCGCCTGCGTCAGCGGTTGCGGCCTGATCTACCGTACCATTCATCAGGTTTAAGCTATTCGTTCTTATCGCCCATGTAACATCACCGTATGTATTAAGGTTTTCATTCCAATATAACTTCTTTAGGGATTCCGCGTTAATCTGATAAATAGGACTTGTCCATGCGGCTGTAGTTAGCGCAGGTTTGATATTATCGATATACACCACATTCCCAACATCAGTATTGGTAAATTTTATTCCCATACGCGTACAATGATCTATATTGGCATTGGCTATACCTGATATGTCTACTTTGACAGTTTCCCATGTATTTGCGGCGGTAATAGGAATATCAACAAAATCAGTCAAAGAACCTTCTCCAAGCCCTAATTGCATGTGTGTCCCGCTTCGTGAAGCATAGACATCAAGTAGAATATAGGTTAAGGCCGAAAGGTCGGTATCAGTTATTGTCTTTGTGATATTTTCATTGAGTGTGTCGGCTCCGGGAGGCACTACTATCTTTAATGAATAGTTCGATTCATTCTTTATTGTGGACTCCGAGAACACATCGAGAGCATATACATAATCAGTAGTCGCGGCCGCGGCCGGAGTAGGTCGTATAGTTCCTATTGAACCATTCAGATAATCGATAACAGGAGTCGTTATAAAGGCCTGCATTTCATATCCATAAGAAACGCCTGTGCCATAAGTTTGTTGAAATACACCCATAGCAGATACGTTTGTCCACCCGGTAGTATTAGTTGCCGCTCCAGTATCAAAACTGTTATTATTGACATTTGTTTGATAAAGTATATTTCCGTCAAGACTTACTATCGTTCCTGCCGTATCTTGCGCACCATAAGCCGATCCTGATGATCGATATCTGGCTGTCGTAATATCAGTTATTGCCGGGAATGTTGCGGTGGTTAAAGCTCCTCCTCCGGATTGCGCCACTGTAGAGAAGTCATTATCAATCATAGTAGCCGGAGCATTACCTGCCATAGTCGAGGCTAAACAAGCATCGCCGGATATTAGTCCGCCATTATTTATCGTGTTTGCCCTTAAAGTAAGTCCACCCACAAGACTACCCGAGGCCCCTATCGTTATTGTATGAGCATATATATTAAGAATTCCACCGCAATAAACTTTACCGTTTACAGTTATCGTCCCTAAGCATTTAACGGTAGTTCCTTTTCCTAAAATAAGAGTTTTTCCGGCATCAATCGTAAGACTTGTATAGTTGTATGATCCGCCTGTTAAAGTTTCATCTGCCGAGACTACCTTTGCCCCATCTACGCCGCTTCCAAGATCAGGCGGAACTTTCTTACTTGCGGTAGTTTCCGAAGATATCCAAGTAGCGCGCGCGAGAGCATTAGATGTATAACTTTCCATATTATCAAGCGTGAGAATAGATAATATTGGGTTATCTTCCGTGCCTGAAGTAATGGAAGATGAAAATGTACCGGAGTCTATTTCGCTCTTGTATCGCTTTAGGAACGTATAGGTAGTGGGAGAATGAGCGAATACATATCCATCGGATGTAGAAGAGCCTGAAAAGAGTGTTCCGTAATCTGTACCTGATCCGAAAGCGGCGAAACAATTAACATTCTTAGTGTCTAAGACATAAGCGTTTCTAACGATATCATACACAAGCACCCTATTATTGGTAGCCGAAGACGAGGCAGAAGAGGCATAGGCTAAATGATATTCATTGTTCCAATATATGCCTGTACAATCGGCTATGTTTACTTGAGAGATATCCTCTATTTCCTTCGTTACGGCGTCCGATATTAGTTCGGAGGCCTGACCGGAGAACCTATAAAGTCCATGTCTACCAAGATAAAATATACCTAAAGGCGTTACCGCGGCAGTATAAGGGGCTGGACAACCAACGAAAGAGAAGGCGTTTGATAATGACCAATCTGTTAATGGACTTCCTTCTGTATAAAACTTCTGTATTGTATTGGTTTTACCTATAGTCAGGATGCCTAAGAATGTCTTTAAGAATGTAACCTTATCACCATCATCGGGCCTTACCATTATGATAGCCGAAGGAGAAAAATAATCAGGATTAGCATCATCTGACCAGTAAACGTCTGATTGATATCCTGCGGTAGTATTGCCTGAAGCGAACAATCTCTCAGAGCATATCTCTAAAATAGCACTTTTAGGCGGGGTACAGTTATTCCCAGCCGCTACCGTAGCCCATGTTGGAGAATTTGGCTCTGCACCCATAGCAACAATATCAGTCCATGCCTGAGTTGAATTATCGGCTATATCCTTAACCATTTTATAAGTTGTATCGGCAAGACAGGCAGTTCTGTCATTATTAGCTTGAGAACGATATATATATCTATGAGTAGTGCCTGCCGGCCCAAGTGGGATATCCGTAAGTCTAACACTATAAACAGTCGCACCTGTAGCTATGGGATTAGAGCGCGCTGTAGAATATGAATAAGTCGTTCCATCGTAAAAGGCTACTTTATATTGATACCATTTTGAGGCGGTTATCGCTGTTCCTGTTATTAAAGTAGCAAAGGGCGCTCCAAGTTCAGCACATGAATCTCCGGCAGTTCTACAAGCTGTAGTATCTGCAGTAGTAGTCGTTACTCCATCCCATTTAAGCGTATTATCATATCCGTTACCTGCGATCATCTTATCTTTATAGGTTACAAACTGAAATCTTTTCCCATCAGTAAGGCCTTGAGCGATCGTAGTAGCCGTTCCTGAAGCGTCATACCTTAATAGAGTAGATGTAGAAGCTATTGTGTACTGAGTACCACTTGAAATATAGAATCTATACAGGCTATTAACTGAGGCTGAACCCATGTCTACTTCGGATACGAGGACTTCGCGGTTCGATAAACTACCGAATTGACTATTCACTCTCACGTTCGTAGCTTCTACCGCGGAGTTTTCTTTCGTTAAATATGGACTAATATGACTTGTCAATCCACCCTCTGCTGACGGCAAAATATAAGCAACGCGATCTTGCTGTTGTGAAAATACAGGAGAGGCAATAAGTAATAGTGATAGAGTTAATGTTATTAAGCGCTTGTTAGTGTAAGATTTAGTGGGGTGCTTAGAAGAGAGAAATAATAGTAGCGGTCGTTTCTTTCTTTTTGGTTCTTTTTCTTTCTTTGTGAAT
>Ga0209083_1002681_pt1 | contig 16299 bp, 20 predicted proteins | sample AM7aDNAmetaG_FD_184132 | JGI IMG/M metagenome (GOLD analysis project Ga0209083, IMG submission 184132) | Freshwater microbial communities from Finland to study Microbial Dark Matter (Phase II) - AM7a DNA metaG (SPAdes) (version 3) | ecosystem: Environmental > Aquatic > Freshwater > Lake ...
CATGGAGAATGAAAAACTCGTAAACTTAGGCCAACGCTTGACGCGGGTATGGATCGATGCACTTTTGTGCGTCGTCCCAGAACTGTCTGTATAATTTTCAATTGAAATTGGTTGGTACCGATCCTTCAAGAGGTCTTGGAGCCGACACGGTTCGGAGACGTCCAAAAGCATAGTTGTGAATGGTGTCCGTATAACGGACTCACCGCCGTCCCATGATGTCATCTGGACCTCTTCCCCATTGAACAGGTCTATTATGAATTCCTTTCCGAGAGAGTTTTCAAACACATCTATGAGGTGGAGAATGACCTCTTGAGCGTCGTGTTGTTTCATATCGGCAAACTGCGGATACCGAACTTTGAAAGCTCCAAACAGATCGCTCGGACTCACGGGGTCGGTCTTGCCTTTTATGAAAAGTTGTTTGACGACCCTTTGGTACTCGCGTGTTATGTCGCACGGGCCCATGTACTCGACGTCAAAGAGGTACTTTGTGAGTGGAGGCACGTGAGCCAAACACTGAATAGCCGTGTTGAAATAACATGAATTGCCAAGGTTCCAGAGACCTCGCATCTTGTCTTAAAAGAACAGAGCGCTGTATCTCTAAGACAAAATGAGTTTCGCGATTCATGAAAATTCCGACCCCATGGCCAAGCCCCTGTTTGACGCGTGGGCCCAAGTGATTGAGACGCACAAGAACATCGAGAATACCGAGATTGAGATTCGGTTCGGGCGTGGTTCAACGCGAGGCTTTGACACAAATGTGGGCCAGACGACCTTCAAGAAGGTTCTACAGGCCCTGACCAAGTACGAGGGGTGGGAGTCTACCAAACACTCGGAGGTGACTGTGTACTATTTTGACGGCGGGAAAAGGCTTTCCGTGAATGAGCAGACGGATGAGCAAATTGGCGAAATCAAGACCCGCGTGGCGGTTGATGATTTTCAGTTGCCGAACGCGCCTCTGGACGTGCGTCTGGGTATTAGCACGGAGGTGCCGTTCGAGTATGACGGGGAGGAGACGAGTACCGAGCAAAAGACCAAGGAGCGTTGGTCGTTTGTTCGGAAGAATTTGAGTATCGACATGACAATCATCACGGGCACTCCCGATGACAAAGATTCGGACGACGATAAGACGTACCAAATTGAGATGGAAATTATTGATCCTTCCCAAATTCAAAACAAAATTGAGTTGTTCAATCTTTTGTACAAGGTGTTTGATCTTATGAAACTCCTCTAGGCTTTCTTTCCTTTCACGACTTTGCGTTTTAGAGGCCCAACCGCCCCAAACTTAATTTTATTCATAATATTCTTCTTCCATTGCTCCTGAAGTTTCTTCATTTGTGCGGGCTTCACCTTCCCCTTGATGGCCGCACGAATCTCGTTCCATGTCCAGTTCTTTCTCGTATTGACCCCGAGGCTTTCCAGTGTATTAGACAAATTGACGGCGTTCCGTGGGATGGCGTACACGTAATTGAGTCGGTGATTTGGTGCTGCGCGTTCCTTCCGTGGTTTCTTGGGCATCTCTTGGCCTCGGAACAGGTACGCATTCTTAACAAACCGTTTGTACAAAGCCTCCACATCCTTCTTGAGTGGTTTCCCCCTTGATCCTCTCGGAAGTCCATTCAGAGCTCGGATGAGTTTGCGTGCATTGTTCTTGTTGTATGCCGGTCCGAGGTTCTGGGACAGACGCATGTTCCACTCCATTTCACGTGCAAAAGCCTCGGCCTCGGCGTTTTCCCGCGCCTCTTGTTGAGCCGCCGCCTTTGCGTTTGCCACCGCCTTGTTTGCAGCCGCTTTTGCCGCCGCCGCTTTGTTCGCCGCCGCTTTGTTTGCAGCCTCCTTTTTACCGTACAAAACGGCTCGTATGGCGTTGAACCGATCAGACAAGTTCAGATTGTTGTATTGAGCAAACACGTTGGGAGTCAAAAGCTTCTTGGCAATCTTCTGACGGGTGTCGGCGCCGAGTGTCACCCACTCGCGCTCGGTCGCAACACCCTCCTCTGTGACCCGGCGGACCCGTCCGTTATTCAAAAATTTGTAATAAATTCCATCGACAAGCACGTCTGCAGATCTGTTCGGCCGGCTTGGTACACCCACCCTTCCTTGTATGTACCCTATGAGCGTCGCCTTGGAACTTTTTGCATTGACCTGAGCGATACCAACGTTGCGTGCGATCGTCAAGAGCTCACCGACAGGGATCCGTGTCGCCTGTTTCCCGTTGATACGCAGAATCTTGTTCAGACCCATCTCGATTCTGTGTCTCGGACCCGCGTTGTTCGCCGTCTTGACGTTGGCACCGATACCGAACAGGGCGCGGACGGCCGGTGGGATGTTGCGTTTCGCCGCCGCATAGCTCTTTATCACAGTCTTGGCACCAGCCTTCTTATCCTTGGGCACGTCATACACGCGGGGTTGGTGACCTGGTCCGGGGCGGACGTACTTCTTTCCGGAAGGGTCGACGAAGTTCCATTCCGAGCGTTCGGCGCGGTTCACAGCACGTTTCTCGAGGTTCTGAGTCGGCAAGGGAATACCGAGGTTCTTAAACACCTGTTTGGTGGCGGGTGGTGGTTCAACGCCCACCTCCTTGAACCGCCGAGCGACCGTCGCCGCATTCTTGGCGGTCAGTTTCAAGTAGCCTACTTGGACGGGGTCCCGGAGCTCGGGTCTGCGTTCCATCTTGGCCCACATGTACAGACGGGGCTTGTTGTTTTGACCCGGACGCACGTAGTATCCGAGAGGGGGTGCCGTGGTCCAAGAAGCGACCAGAGGGTACCTGTTGGCGGCCCGAGCACGCGCCGCCGCCCCTGCGTTCTTCCGGGGCTTCACGAGCATTCCCCGACCTGGCTGCATGACAAACGCTGGCGCAACGCCATACGTCGGACTCAGGAACTGCTTAAAGAGCTCACGGGGCAGGTCAATGTCCTTGGGGTTCTTTATACCTGTAAACAGAACCGTCCCATTCTCGAAGAATTGGTACGTCCATTTTGGTTTCTTGAGTTTCAAGATGACAGCCTTGACACCAAACTCCTTGGCGGGCCGAACAGTCTCACGCATGGACTCGGGAAGCTTTCGAAGCTCCGTCGCAAGTCCATCGAGATCAAAGTGTTTATTGACGTTGAACATCCCGTCAATCTTCTTGTATGTTGGTGGCGCCTTCAAAAGGAGTTTCGGGGCCCATCCGTTCTTGACGATGGCCAAAAGCGCCTGTTCGTAGTTTCCCGCACCGAGAACATCAAAGCCCGTGTCGCTCAAAACGATGGTGACGTTCCTGTACCGTGCCACGAGTTTCGTGACGCCCGACTCGTCCCCGACCCACCGTCCTTGGTTCCACCGTACGACGGGCGCCTTGCCTGCCGACCTGTACCCCGTAATCTCCGAGAACCCCTTGGGTTCCGACTCGAACACGCGAGACCACAGGGTCGGCAATTTGAACGAAACAATCTGGGCCGTTATGACGGGTTTGGACAGCTTATACACCCCCTGATTGTTTGTAAAAATAAGCTTCCGCCGGAACATCTCTTGGATCTTTCTGGCGGCTACCCCCTGATTCATATCTGATGTTTAGATACATTTTAATTTTCATCAACAAAGTCGAGACCGAAGATGAATGGCTGAGCCGAGTATGAATTTCCATTCCAAATTCGAGACTCTGTACGGACCTCGATTTCGCGCGAACTGAAAGGGCCTGCGTAAAAGTCTTGGTTGAACTTGAATGTTCCGAGCATATTCTCCTTGCAGTGCTGATTGAACTTCTCCACGAATAGGCGCTGGGGAACACACAGATTCTTGCCGAACCGAACCTTCTCCGAACACAGCAGGTGCTGGAGCGAGTTTGTGACGGTCGCAATCTGGTTCTGGACTTGCTTGAAATAGGCGGGGAGAACGTTCCAGATGTCCTTGTCTGCATACTTGTGCGCATAGTCGAGGTAGGCTCGGAGACACTTGCACAGAATCGCGGGCATCTCGAGCTCGAGCTTGTCGTCCAAGTGCGGGTCGGCCACGTCCGGCGCAATCTGTCGCCCAAAATTCACCGTCGCCAAACGACGCAAGATTGACCCCGAATTGTCCTTCCAATTTGGAACCTCGTTCCCGCCCAGGATACCAGGCGTCTTCCACTGAACGCTCACGGCTGTCTCGCACTTGCGCGCCACGCTCACATCCTCACCAGACACGAGCGACTGAAACTCCGCCTGCTCGAGCTGAAGGTCACCCTTAATCTCGGGACTAATGAACATGAACCCCTTGTAAATGCTCTGGAGTCCAAACTTCTTCTCGATATTGTTCGACAAGGTAGCCACGTCCTCACACTCGTAAAACTTGCGCGCAACCTTGGTAATCAGGGTCGACTTGCCCGACTGTGCGATACCCTTGAGGAAAGGGATGATTTGCCACCCGTCCAGCTCATTGACGTCAAAACACAGACGACCCATGAACACATAGATCCAGCGACACACAGACTCTTCAAACTTTTGGTAATCCAGAACCTTTTGGAAGTTTGGTGTTGCGATCCGGTACCAGTCATCAATCTCGTGGTGGGGGTCAAAGGGCAAGTCAAAGTACTTGCACGACACGAGCTCAGGGTCCAACTCGTGAAACTCCTTGGATGTATACTCGTAAAACGTAAACTGGCGCGCACCCGTCTCAGGGCTCCTGTTTTCTTCGATAGGCCGCGCATCAAGCAGGCCATTCTCAAAGGACCACATGTGACGGTCCTTCTTAATCTCCGAAAACTGAATATCCTTACAGTTTGTCAGGTGACGAATGACGTCGTTGGCCATGCCACCCCGATTCGTCAGGTTCATCCACATCTCGGCATTATCCTCCTTTTGCGTCTCGTCATACACAAAGTCCTTAATCTCCTTGATGGGCTTCCAAGCTCGCGTGGTTCGAATCTCCTTGCAGCACTGATCACGGTACCGCCGGAATCCATTCTTGTACGCCTGTCTCAGCAGGTAAATGAGGAGAGTCTGGTACGGACTAGTCGATTCACCGATATCAAAGTCCACATCTGGATTCTCGACCAAAGGTTGATTAAACATCTTGTACTCGGTATCATTCTCAATAAACTTGGCCGTAATCTTCTTGTAACACTCGCGGAACCGCTTGATTCGGCGCTCGAAACTCATCTTGTCCCCATTAATATCCTCCGTCTCGGACTTGGAAATTTCCAAAAGCTCGGCACGGGCAAGCATGTAGCCACAAATAGTAACTGTACGGTTCTTGTTCACGAGCATACGTTCGAAATCCTCCTTGTCAATATCGATAGGGAGGCCGAACTCGTCCCGACGGGGACTCGCCGGAAGCCACTTGGTCGCCAAGTTGGAGTAAATTTCTTGGCGTCTGTCTGTATTTTGCAAATTTAGGAACAAATTTCGCTCACAATCGTTGAGTTTGTTGTTCAAGTCGTCAGCAGTCCACGAATTGATTTCCTTTTGGTACACGCTTCCATCTGGAACGGGAGTCGACTTCTTTTGTGTGGACGCCTTGGACATTGATGAAATAGCGAGAGACTTTTTTAAGCGCTGTCGACCACTGTGGGGGTTGCTGGAACCATCTTGTTCATCGCCGCAGCAATCTTGACGAGAATCTTGTTCTGCATCTCCATATTCAGTGCAATCTTCTCAGTTGCGTCTTTCAGGCTCACGAGCGTCGTGGCAATGGTCTCGCCGTCCTCGGTGGCAAGCAGGCTCCCGAGCGCCTCGAACATATCCATGCCGTCGCCGAACTCCTCGTCCTCCTCAAACTCATCGTCTTCCTCGGGCTCCTCCTGCTGAACAATCTTTGGTGGGGGTGCACGTGGGCGAGACATTTTGTATTATTCTTGTAGGAAAAAGGTCTTGAATATTTTCGCAGTTGATAGTAAATGCCCGGGGGTGCTCTTATGCAACTCGTCGCCTACGGCGCACAGGACGTGTACCTGACAGGTGAACCCAAAGTGACCTTTTTCCAGACGGCCTACAAGCGTCACACCAATTTCGCTATGGAAACCGTACAGCAGACGGTGGCCGGCGCCCTGACCTCCGGCGGTCTGACCTCCGTGACCCTGTCTCGCTCAGGCGATTTGGTCGGTGACATGTTTGTGGTCCTCCAGCCAACATCTTCCAGCTCATCCAATTTGACCACGAATAACAGCGTGGCCGATATGGCGTGGGTCGCTGAGAGGGCTTTCACATCCGTCGAGGTCTTTATTGGTGGGCAGTCTATCGATAAGCACTATCAGTTGTGGTTCCGTCTCTACGCCGAGGTGTTCCTGAACGATACGAAGAAGCAGAACTACGGCAAACTGACATCGTGCCCAAACGTAAATATTGTGTCTGGAACTCCAATCACGTCTCAGAGCTACGTGTACTTGCCCCTCATCTTCTGGTTCAATCGCAACCCCGGTCTTTTCCTTCCCCTTGTGGCTCTTCAATATCACGAGGTCCGTATTGACTTTACCATCAGCCCCCAGTACGCAAGCTATTTCGGAACCAACCCGTTCGCCGTATGGGCCAACTACGTGTATCTCGACACAACTGAGCGCGATTCCTTTGCCAAGAAACCCTCAGAGTACCTGATCGAGCAGGTCCAGCACGTGAACGCCGACCCAGTCGGCTCGACCAGTGAGAACACTCCAAGTGTGATCCGTATGCAGTACAATCACCCAGTGAAAGAACTCATCTGGTGCTACCAAGTCCCAAGTTTCTCGTCCAATCCCAATTCCATGTGGAACTTTTCCTCCAACGTGTCGAACGTGAATATGACCGTGGACCCATCTAAATTTGCATCGTCTGCAACTCCCTTTTCTCCGGCCCATGTGGGGGCACCGGCGCTGTATGTTCCGGCTCCTTTCCTGACGCCCCTCTATGTGAATGCGGCCAGTAACGTGACGACCGGAAACACCATTTCGGTTCAGTCAAACGTCATCTCGGGCAACGTCTTCTGGGTCGAGTCGGGCATCCCCGTTACTTCAAGTAACACCGTATACGGACAGGAGGTTGGGCCTATGCACCAGGCGAAGATCATTCTGAACGGTACGGACCGTTTCGTGCCTCAGTATGGCAAGTACTTTAACCAGTATCAGCCGTACCAGTATCACTCAGGTGTTCCGTACCCGGGCATCTACGTGTACTCGTTCGCCCTCAAACCCGAGGACCTTCAGCCAAGCGGTACGTGTAATTTCAGCCGTATCGATATGGCCCAAATTGCCGTGAACCTAAAGACGGGTATACCCACTGTGAATCAGCAGATGTTCGCTGTCAACTACAACATTCTTCGTATCCAATCTGGTCTCGGCGGCGTCGCGTTTGCAAACTAAAGACCTAGGTTCTTCATAGTACATGCCCTTTGTGTATTCTATAAAATGTAAACTCGAGCCTTATAAAGAGTACATAGGTCAGACGGTTCAAGACGACTTTCAGGTACGTCTGAACGGTCACATGGCCGATGTGAATAACGGACGCAAGAGACACTTATACAACGCGATTCGTTTGTATGGTTGGGACCAATTTATGATTGAAATTCTTCACAGTTTTCCAAGAGAAGGAAACTGGGAAGAACGTCTGGACAAACTCGAGATTTACGAGATTTTTCAACGTGGAACATTGGCTCCACACGGGTACAATAACGAGACGGGTGGGAACAAGAACAAAGTGCTTCACGAGGACACAAAAGCGTTGATGAGTTCCGTGAGGTCAGGTGATCGACACTTTATGTTCGGAAAGCACCACACGAACGAAGCTCTTGATCTTTTGAAAGAGGCGAACCGAAAAGAGGTCCAGCAATGGTCCAAAGACGGAAAGGAACTTCTCAGGACGTTCGAGTCGGTCGAGGAGGCTTCAAGCGAATCGGGGGCAGACGGAAGTCATATAACAAAGGTCTGTAAAGGTGTACGCAAAACGACGGGAGGATTTCATTGGAAGTTTGTTCGTGAGGAAGATATTCACACGAATGAACCCCTGAAATTTACGAAAATTCAGCAATGGTCATTTGATCTCAAGACATTGATAGCCGAGTTTGATACTATGCGAGAAGCAAGTAAGGAGTCTAAAGCCGACGTACGGGGCATAAGTCGATGTTGCAAAGGCGCGTCTCGATCCGCGGGCGGGTTCAAATGGAAATCCGTCTGATTTTTTTTCTTGGGGAATAGTACCAAGTGATATCATGGCAGGTGGATTGATGCAACTGGTTGCCTACGGCGCACAGGACGTGTACCTGACGGGCCAGCCCAAGGTGACCTTCTTCCAAGCTGTGTACAAGCGCCACACCAACTTTGCGATGGAGAACATCCAGCAGACTGTGAACGGTACCCCCACCAACGGTGGTCGCGTGTCCGTGACCATCGCCCGCAACGGCGATCTGGTCGGTGACATGTACGTCCGCCTGACGCCCGCCCAGCCCGCCACCGCCAACCTGACCACGACCAACACCGGCATGGACGCGTGCTGGGCTGCCGAGCGTTGCGTCGCCGATATTGAGCTGACCATCGGTGGCCAGCGCATTGACAAGCACTACCAGACTTGGTGGCGCCTGTACGCCGAGCTGTTCCTCTCCGAGTCCGAGAAGATCAACTACGGCAAGATGACCTCCAGCCCCGTGGTGTTCCCCGACAGCACCAACACCAACAGCGTGTACCTGCCTCTGCTGTTCTTCTTCAACCGCAACCCTGGCCTGTACCTGCCCCTGATTGCCCTGCAGTACCACGAGGTCCGTCTGGACTTTGACCTGACCGGCTACTACTCGACTTTCTTCGGCACCACCAGTCCTTTTGAGGTGTGGGCCAACTACGTGTACCTGGACACCGAGGAGCGTCGCCGTTTCGCCCAGAAGGGCCACGAGTACCTGATCGAGCAGGTGCAGCACACCGGCGGTGACGCCATCACCCTAGCGGGCACCCCAACCCTCACTGGTTCCCCCACTGCCCAGACCATCCGTCTGTCTTTCAACCACCCAGTGAAGGAGCTGATCTGGTGCTACACCAACACCAGCGCCACTGCCTACAACAGCATGTGGAACTTCTCCACGAACATATCTAATGTGGCCATTACTTGCAATCCCTTTACGTGCGTGGCTCAGGGTGCTCTGCCCCACACCATCGGCTGCCCCCGCCTGTCCAACACCTCCGCCGCCTCTTGGGTTGAGGAGGGCTCTTCCAACGTGCTCACCTCCTCCAACGTCGAGGTTGGCCCTCTGTACAACTTCAAGCTGGTGCTGAACGGACAGGACCGCTTCAAGGAGCAGCAGGGCAAGTACTTCAACCAGTACCAGCCTTACGTGTACCACTCCGGTGTGCCATACCCCGGTGTGTACTGCTACAGCTTCGCGCTGCAGCCCGAGGAGCACCAGCCCACCGGCACCTGCAACTTCTCTCGCATTGATAACGCCCAGGTGGCGATCAACATCAAGGGTGCTGCCACCACCCCTCTGCAGAAGATGTTCGCGGTGAACTACAACATCCTGCGCATTCAGTCCGGAATGGGCGGTCTCGCTTTCAGCAACTGAATGGGAGGATTTATTTTATACCAAATATCAAAAAACAACGGTTCGCGTCTCGGGTTCGTCCCGGGCCTCAGGCCCAAAAGTGTTCAAGACTTTTGGGTCAGAGACTCAAAAAAAGTGCTTCGGCCACATGATTTGTAACAATAACAAATCTTGTGGTTGAACTAAAAATATAGGTGAAAATTAATGAAACTGTACGTTAGTTTGTTTGGATTGTCTGTAGTTTTCTGTCTGATTGCAACCATCATGTTCATTGCGTTGGGTGCGTGTAGTAAAGACAAGTCCAAAACGTGCAGCATGCAAAGCAATACTGCTCTCGCAACCTGCATCATAAGCAGCGTCGCATTTATCGCCGGTGAAATTTTGCGCGGTGGAAATAGTTAATAACGCGAAACAACCTCCCACTCCCCCTTGAGTGCCGAAAACTCCTCCTCAATGACACCCATACATTTCACGGGGTCGAACTGGGGAGAACAACAAAACACATCAATATAGATTCTGTTATGTTCCGGGTACGTATGGGCGCTAAAATGACTTTCGGCCAGGACCAGAACGCCCGTTGATCCGTGCGGATCGAATTGGTGAAAAGCTCGGGCAACGACGTTGAACCCGCACTTTTCAGCGATTCGAATCATAATTGTCTCGAGGTGGGACGCATACGAGACCCACACACCGTCGATGTGACCCACCAGGTGTTTCATTACACATTTAGGGGTGGCTTATTTTATATACAATTAGACCGAGGGCGAGAACAATGTACAGCAGACCGAAAAAACGCTGACCCATCTGGTTCTGACCCTTGCTGCTCGCCTCAACAAAGTTGCTGACGCCCAGGGCACCCAGTATGAGAACCAGTAGGATCATGAAAGCAATATCCGACTTAAAGTCAGCCATTTATATATTATCACAAAATAAATGGAAACGCTCACGGGGTCTGACCTTGTCAAACACGTTCAGTCTTCAAATCCCGAGGCGAGCATTGAAGAGGTTCTCGACCAAACTCGGACTATAACACTCAAACGAATTTTAGTTCAAATTCAAAAGATCCCTTATAAAACCGCCATGGACCTTCTGGAGGATCTCTGTGATTTCCAACTGACAACTGAAGACGTCAAGACCATTATGGAATGGTACGGCGGCGACGCAAAGCTTCTGAGCGAATCACGTTCCTTTCAGACCATCTACGAGTACATGGCGTCTAAGGGCGACCGTACCCCCCGTAATTGCTTCCGGTGTTGGGAACGAGGCTGACCTGGGTATACCAAAAGTACAAAAAGTACAGGCCGGTCACCATCAGGAATGTCGCCTTGATAACCTCAGACGCAACTTTTCGGCGATCTGGATCCAGGAACGCCTGGAGACCGATGAGGATCATAGTCAGGGCAACAACGAGAATGAGTACATCATAGAGTGCCATCTTTACTAGAGGGGGAGATTTTGTTTTCCTCCCGCGGATAAAAATTACAATTCTTCTCTGAATACACACCAGAAGATGAGTGGGTTTGCATACATCGACCCAACACGGGCTTTACTCGAACTTTCGCTTGAGGCTATGAGCGGGTTTGCACCCGTGCCACAACAGACGCGACCACTTGATGTCCCCGCCATTCCATGTGAACTTGACCCCGAGTGGAAAGAGTTTGAAAAGGAACTTGGGGATTTCAAACGCCTTTTTTCAAAGGAGAAGCGAGACCTCATGACCAAACTGAGTGAACTCGAGGAACTTCAAAAGAGCGCTCAAATTTCTAAACTTATTATAGATACAGTCCCTTCTGAAGACTTAAAGGCGAAGCTCATATCAGTAGTAGACAACTACGAGTCCGAATCGGGCATTGTCGCCCTGACTCAACAATGCGGGGAGATGAAGGGCCGGGTTGAAGAGATGGAGAAGGTGCTGCAAGACACGGAGGCGGAAAGGTACGAAAAGTTTTTGTGCTTGATTTGTCAAGATCGGCTCATTGATCTATTCATCGACCCGTGTGGCCATACCGTCTGTACGTCGTGCTGGATGGACACCCGGATCAAGCGCACGTGTCCCGGGTGTCGCACGGACATTCAGGGTGTGAAGAAGATTTATAGTATGTGAGAGGGAACTTGTAAAAGTTCCCTCCCCGACCCGGACCTGAGCAGGTCCCTAAAAGGCTCGCCCGACCTTAGCTCAGTTGGTAGAGCGTGGGACTGTAGTTGGTAAAAGAGATCCTGCGGTCACGTGTTCGAATCACGTAGGTCGGACCGGGAAACTTTCGTTTCCCTCCTGCTCCTGTAGCTCAGTCGGTAGAGCGTAAGGCTGTTAACAACGTGAAACTTGTTCACGTTTTCCGAAACCTTAATGTCACAGGTTCGAAACCTGTCGGGAGCGTTTTTAGGCGGACAAACCCCACTTAAAAACGCTATTCGTATTTTAATCAAAAAAAAATGGACCACTCGCTCGTACGTTCGGCTCGTAGACTCTATGGGCACGGACTCGGCGATCGTCCAAGCCGCACGCGTGTCGTACGGGGCCGGAACCAAGTCTGTGAGTGATGACCGCGCCTTGATCCGATACTTGATGCGACACAAGCACAACACGCCGTTCGAGATGGTAGAATTCAAGTTTCATATCCGGTGTCCCATTTACGTCGCACGCCAATGGCTTCGACACCGAACCGCCTCAGTCAACGAGATGAGCGCGCGGTACAGTATCATACCTGACGAGTACTTTTTACCTGAGGAGTTCCGAAAGCAAAGTGTGTCGCGTGGTCAAGGAGGTGAAGAGCCTTTCGGAGAGGGCGGGTCGAACCTTTTGGCCAAACAAAAGGCGTCGTGCGATTTCGCGTTTCACGTGTACGATGAGCTGATCGAAAAGGGCGCGAGTCGCGAACTGGCCCGGACGCACCTCCCTCAGTGTACAATCACCGAATTTTACTGGAAAATTGATCTTCATAACCTCCTTCACTTTTTGTCTCTTCGTATGGATGATCATGCCCAAAAAGAGATTCGGGACCTTGCGAACCAAATCTTCGATTTGATTCGGCCCATCGTCCCCGTGACGTGTGAAGCCTTCGAAGATTTTAGGCTCGGCTCTGTGACTCTGAGTCGCCAGGAGGTACTAGCGATTCGGAACCGTTTAGATACGATACCTGGAAAGGGTGAATGTTCAGAATATCAGGAAAAGTTAAAGCTTTTGGGTGCGTGGTTCCCAGAAGATGAGCGACCAAGAACAAGCCGTTCTGACTTTTTTGACACAAAGGGGCCCCGTCACAATCAAGAGGATTTCGAAGGTCCTCGGTCTGTCTAAGAAGTGCGTTCGGGGTGTGTTATGGCACTCGAAGAACACGAAACGCGTGGACCAAGCCCCCATGTGCACCAGAAAGCGCCCCATGTGGTCGTATTCAGATGTTCCTATTCGCCCCCAGGTTGTGAAGAGGGTCAAGACATCAAGTGACGCATCTTATCCTGTGTACGCTTCTGAAAAAACATGAAAATGAAAACCATTAAAGGCAGACTCCGTAGTTCTCCCAAAGACGAGTGCTCGTAGCCGGACCAACCATCAAGAGGAAAAGGTACGTTCTTGATGAATACACGCGACCAGTAAATGATACCCCCTATGATTCCAAATTGTATGCAGACTTCAAGGAACGTACGCCAACGTGGTTTCGTCTCATCGAGAGGTGGCGTTAATTTGTCGAGACCCATGGAGATCAGGTAAGCAAATACGAAACACAAAACACCGACCCATGCAACACCAAGGGTCTTGAATACCTCTTTCATTACTGTTAAGTGAGAAAAAAAGCGCTCTCGTAGCATAATTGGTGAATGCCCCAGCCTTATGAACTGGAGATTCTGGGTTCAAGCCCCAGCGAGAGCAATCCCGAACAGATCTTGTTTCTGTTCTTTCGCATCAGTGTCCGAGTTGGTCTAAGGAGCCAGACTTAAGATCTGGTGTTCGCAAGAACGCGTGGGTTCGAACCCCACCTGATGCAAAGGAGCGCTCCATAAAATCTGTACAATCAATATGGATTTTATGAAGTGTGAATGGGAAGAGGTTCGTGTCGCCCGTGTCCTCATTTTCGTAAAAGATTTCCCAGACGAAGGCATCCTTCTTGAGGATGTGAAACCGCTCATCCATTCTATTCGCGAAAAGGCGACGGATATGATCATACGGGCCGACTTGTCAGGTGTCGGCCTCGTCGGTATCGAGCGGTTCAAACAGATTATGGCTCTCGTCCAAGAGGTTGTCGAATACACAAAAGAGGACAATTTACTTCGAAAGATTGAGATTCAGAGCGCTGGTTTCATCTTTCGAACCCTGTATGGTCCCATCAGTCTCGCTGTACCCAAGTACTTCCGCGACATGATTCAATTTATTTAATAGACGCACCAACTAGATGTCGGGTCGCACTCCTGCGGAGTGCTCCTGGCTCCGTTTCCACCCCGAAGGAAACGTTCTATACGTCCACGTCCTGGTCTCTGAACTCATACGAGTTCAGCCCGGGACGGTGGAAGGCGTGGACGCATACTGTGCCGAAGAGCTCTTCCCCGTGCTCGACCAGATCGAACGTCTGTGTCTGACCCAGAACCTTCGTCAGGTGTGTTCGGCCGATGTTCGGGGCGTAAGCATCACACACGTGAAACCCATCGCTATGGTCCGTATGATTTGGAACGTCTATGAACACACGAAAAACTGTATTTTACTTGATAAATGCGAACTTCGGGGCGGGGACTCGCTTTTCACGACCCTCGTCGAAGCGGTCCGTGGGTTCCTCCCACCATTCATGCGAGGAATGATTACGTTAATTCCTGAAGCAGAGTAAAAACCAGACGACAAGCAAAACGAATAAAATAAAGTAATGTTTATATTCTTTGATTGCCATATACAGCTTGATCATATAGGCCGATGAGGGCTCGGTCCAACTAAACTCGTGTCTATGAACAAAGACGGACTTGAGTGTTTCAAATTCAGATTCTATGACCTCGGGACGTAATATGACCATGTTTGAATCTTTGAGACACAACGAAATTCGAATAGGTCCTGTAGTTGTTAATATAAAATAGCTTTGTGAAAAGTAGTCCTCACGACGAGTTCTGTCGTTTATACACGTTTCCACAAGTCTTTTCATGTCGGGATTCTTGGGTTCACAGCAAATGAAAGCACTGTTAATAAACCAACTATCATTCTTTATATGTCCAAGTGTTGATACAAACGTTTCTATATCGGAATCGTTCGCCTTACTTACAATGAGCGGAGCTGTATCAATATTCGGTATTTCATCGAGTGGTTTTATAGCCTCCATATCACAATCAACCGTGACACCACCATACAGGTACAAAATGACGTAGCGACCAAAATCCACCTTTTGCATAAAGTGTTCAAATGAATCAAATTTTGCGACGCATTCTGGTCCGTACTCTTCACACGCTTTCCTGAGTTGAGACTCGTCCCATGTCTTGTGTTCCCATGTTGGGTTCATCTTCCTGAGTTTCTCCACGTTGGCGTGAAACTTCTGCGGTAGTTGGTCCCACCCCTGCATCCACACCTGATGCGTCACCTTCGGGATGAGCATTCTTATACACAAGTCCAGTATTTTTTCCGTGTTCTCCTATCGCGGTATTCAATACATCTATTATGTGCCATGCCAAAATAGTCAAGATGAAGAGTCGGGCTCGTACGTCCAAGTCTTTTGCGAATTTTAGTATGAAAATAGGAGCCAAGATGGCAAAGAGGTGAACCCGCCAACTCGCCTCGTATTGACCTTGTTCAAACGCCATGTAAAATCCGTACGTGGCTGCGATTACAGCAAGTTCCAGCTTCATTACCAATTCAAGTTAAAAAAAGGACGCGTAAAATTCGCAAGAAATGAGTGACCTCCTCGTGTTCTATCCGCAAGGGAAACACTTGTACATAGAGTTCCTTGGGGGCAAGTACATTGAGAATCAGCCAAAGGATGCACTTGAGGCTGCTGAATTTTCACTGAAAATTAAGCCCGTCATCGAACAACTCGATGCGTACGTGGAGAAGCACGGACTCAAAGAGATTGTTGAGCTGAACCTCAAGGGCGTCCCAATTTCAAAACTAAATTCAGAGACGGCTGTGCACCTGATGAAACTCGTGACGGAGATTCGTCCAGATAAGGGTCTGCTTGAAAAGATTAAGATTACAAACTCGAACCCTATTTTCAATATGGTGTATCGGAGCGTCAAGAGTCGTTTGCCCGATCGGATCAAGGGGATCGTCGAGTTTGATAATGACGGGAAGTTTTTTTGACCGCGTTATATTAAGAGATGACAACAGGGACTCGGTGGCACCCAGACGAGCAAGAGTTTCTGGCGAAGCTCGAGCACCAGTGTAATTTGTACCAGGAACACCATAATAAAGACCACATGTATTACCAAAAGCTCGCCTCGAGGTTTAACGTTCCTATTCTGGTCATCTCGGCTCTGAACGCCCTGTGTGCCATTGCTCTCAATGACTTTTTGGCCCAAAAATACGTGAGTATTCTGAACGCCATCTTGTCTTCGGGAACGGGCGTTCTTGGATCGGTTCAATTGTACCTCAAAATTAACGAGAAGATGACCAACTCGATCCGGGCATCACTTCTCATGAAACGTTTAGCTCTAAAAATCTCCAAGGAACTGAGTATCGAGCCCGAGAACAGGGTGACGGACGGACAGGCTTTCTTGTCCGATTGTTTCGCCGAGTTTAACACGGCGCTCGAACAAGGAAACCCAGTGGAAAAAAGCCTCGAGAATCACTTGGCCTTTACACAGATTCCAAAGAAAGAAAAGTTCAATTTGTTAAGTTTAGCAGCAACGGCCGTGACGGGTTCGCCCAGAAAAGACTCTACGGAG
>Ga0209083_1002682_pt1 | contig 16293 bp, 14 predicted proteins | sample AM7aDNAmetaG_FD_184132 | JGI IMG/M metagenome (GOLD analysis project Ga0209083, IMG submission 184132) | Freshwater microbial communities from Finland to study Microbial Dark Matter (Phase II) - AM7a DNA metaG (SPAdes) (version 3) | ecosystem: Environmental > Aquatic > Freshwater > Lake ...
CAATACTGCAAGCATAATTACTGATTTCTTCATAAGGCCTCCTTTGAATACTTTTTACTCTTCACAACAAAAGAAAGAAGGCCCTTTCGGGCCTTCTTTGATTTCCGCGCTAAACTACTTCGTTGTTTTCGCAGGTGCCGCTTTTGCAGGTGCCGCTTTTGCAGGTGCTGCCTTTGCAGGCGCCGCTTTCGCAGGTGCTGCCTTTGCGGGTTCTACTTTCGCAGGAGCTGCTTTCGCCTTTTCAGGGGTCACAACTGCCGCAGGTGCCGGTGCCGCTTTCTGATCCGCCGCAGGTGCGCCGGATTCACAGCCGGCAAACAGGAACGCCGCTGCCAAAAACATCACTACAACCGCAATCATCTTCTTCATTTACTCCTCCTGGGTACTACTTGTTTAGGATATAAACCACGCTTATTTTATCAAAAATGCCGCGCGCTTTCAATCAAAAGAAAGTAAATTAATTAACATTTTCACCTTTCCCCCGTTTCCGCAAAAGCAGAGCGGCGCAACAGCAAAATGCTTATTTTACAAGGTCTTTTGCGATCCACCCGAGCATAATGCGCGCCATAGCCTTCTGGCCCGTGTTATTTAGATGTATTTTGTCCGGCGCAAGGCGTGAATTGGGGTCTCCGGAATTCATCGAGAGGTAAGTGTCAATCAGTCCGAGCTTGAAGCGCGAAGCAAGTTTTTTCTGAACGGCGACAACCTCTTTTTCATATAGTTCCGGCTGAAAGGCATTGATAACCGTTCCCGAGAGCAGCACTGGCTTTACCCCGTTCTTTTTCAGGATTTTTATCATCGCTTCCATCGTGACGCGAAACTTTCTCATCCACTTCATTTCTTTTCCGCCTTTCGTCGAAAACAGGTCGTTTCCGCCGAAAAGTATCACGCAGTACTCGGGCTTGTACGCGAGAACATCCCTTTGCAGGCGCGCGAGCCCCTGCCAGCTTGTGTGCCCCCCTATCCCGGAATTAATTATTTCCACGCGCTTGTTGTATTTTTTGTAAAGCTCTTTCAGTATATCCGGGTAGCCGGCGTTAGCGCCCCAGTGAAGGGTTGTCATAAGGGAATCGCCCAGAAAAACAATCTTCGTTTTCCTTGTCTTCTTCAGCGTCGCTTTTATCTCAGGATGCTGCGCGATAAACTCTTCGGCTATCTGCTTCGGACCTCTTATGCCCGTGATTTTCTCGCCCCAGGAATTGATCTTCCTAAACTGCAGGTACATTTCAAATTCGTCGCTCTTGAAACCGGATCTCCGGTATCCGCGGGCAACGGTCCTCTTCGCGGCATAGCGAAGCGTTTCCTCCGTATTCAAAACACCCAGCTCGGCGAAGGTAACCGGAAGCCCGGCCTCAAAACAGAACTTCATCATAACCTGAAGGTCCGTACCGTCCAGCGTCATTTCCTGAGTTATCTCTATCAGCCTCGAAAACGGCAGAAGGTTAAACTTTGCAGGGTCTTTCTTTGAAAACTTTCTGACGGTATCTTTCACCGCCGCCGCCACAATCTTCATATTCTTATACATTATCTCTCCTTCCCCCGCTTTACGCTATGAAACTCTGCGGCCTGAAGGCCGGAGTTTCTCTTTATAGGTGTGTTAATATTATTCATGCCGGATTCATCCTCACCCTAAAGGGTGAGGTTTTCTCCGGCATCTGAAAGATAAACTTTTCTTGCCTTACGTTATAAACGTTAAGAACGTTACGAACGTTACGAACGTTACAAACCATGATTTATTTTCAGTATCACCGTTTCATGCGATTTTATCTTCATCTCCGGCTTCTCAAACTTTTCGCCGGTAATGAGATTCGTCATATTTTTAAATGGGAAGGCAGTCTTTAGTTTTATATTGCTGTCCGCCTTGGCGTAATTTGTGACATAGGCAAGATAATAGCCTTCCTGTTTGACAACCCTGGCCTCCGCGTCAAACATTTTTGCTCCTTTGTCGTCGGTCAGCCGAAGGTCCCTTGGTATGGCGTATTTCTCAAAGAGCTTGTCCATAAACTCCCAGTTGCTCTGCTTTTCAAGAGGTACGGCCAGAGTGTACACCTTTCCCTTGCCCTTTTTGAACAACACTATCCCCGGATTTCCATCTTCCAGTTCTGCGATAACTTCAGCCCCCTTCGAAAGCGAGAGTGTCTGAACCACGCCCTGCCCGTTAAAAATCATCTCTTTGTCAAAGAGGTCTTTTTTAAGGGACTTTACCTTTACTTTCTTGACCTCTGAGAGCATCGCTTCATTATTCGGCCCCCAGATAAACCCGCCTTCATCGTCATGAACCGCCGACACTTTTGAGACAACTTTCACCTTGGGAAGGATCATGTTTTTTACTTCAACGCCGGCAAGGTTTTTCAGGTAATCTTTCTTCCGGTTGTACTCGTCAAACATAAGCGAGTTCGGGATTATGACGGCCGTGCCGCCGTTTTCCACGTACTCGCCGAGCTTCTTTACTACATCTTCAGGCAGGTTGAGAACAGACGGAATGAGAAGGATATCCCGTCCCGAAAGCAGCCCTTCTTTTACCTGCTTTTCCGTGATAATCCTGGTGAAAGCGTCAAGATTCACGGTCGAATCATACACATTATTGAATTCACGGATATACGGGATGTTTCTGCTGTTCCTCTGAAGAGGCGGGACCTGCAGCATTGAAGTGTTGGAATAAAGAAGCACGACTTTCGCGGACAGGGCGGCTTTCGGGAACTCAGCGACCTCATTGCCGACCAGCCTAACATCCATCATAAGGTTCAGCGCTGTCAGCGCGTCAGAAAGCGGTATCTTGTAGGAATCCGGAATAGAGCTGTCAATGAACTGAGCGCCGCCACTCGGCCACCACCAGTGATATGTAAAACCGCAGCCGTGCAACAGCTGCGCCCAGGCGTGCGCTATATCCCCGTGATATTCAGAGTCATAAACAAGTTTTTTGCCCCCGCTTATTGACCAGAGCAGGTCGACCTGATTTGTGGACTGGGAACTTTCCTTCATAATTACATCCGCGACCTCGTTGGACATAAGCTCCGTGTCCAAACCAGCCAGCCCCACAGTCCCGGAAAAAGCATAGAACGGCGAGCCCATCATATATAATTTATCCGGCGCTATCTTTTTCATCTCGGCTTTAGCCCATTTGAAATACTCAGTCAAGCGAAAGCAGTTAAAGACCGCAAAGTCATACCACTTGGCGTCGTTGGGTTCCTGGCTGACCTCTACGGGTGGAAGCTCAATCTCCGAGAAATCTTTGAACCCTGTTTTCCAGATTGAGTTGAGAGAGTCGATTTTGGAATATTTCTCTTTTAACCACGCCTGAAACATTGTTTTCGTGTAGTCGCAGAAACATACATACTGGTGTTCCATTCCCATCATGATTACTTTTACCCTGGGGTCATCGGCCAGCGGAGTGATCTTTTCCTTAATGTATTTCAGGGCGGCCTCCCTGGTATGCGGGGATTCAAGACAGATGACGCAGATAGCCGCGCCGTCCGAGCCGCCGTCCTCTATAATGTGCCCGGCAAAGAACCCCTTAGGCCATATCCTCTGCACGTCGGTATATTTCTTAAAGGCCTCATAGATGGGCGCCCTGACCACATCGTATCTCGTTGCCCCGACCGCGAAGACCTCACCCATGAATTTCTGGTTGAAATCATAATTTTTAGTCGGCCCCGTGGCAAAACCGTAATGATACGGAATAACAACCCTGCCGCCGCTGTGAATATAGCCGTCTTTTATCGTGTAATCCGCGGAATCCGGCCAGGGCGGCGTGGGGATCTGCTTGATTTTCCCGGACATAATTCCTTTCAGTTGCTCTATGCCTTCCTTGCAGTTCTTCTCCACAAAATCGCAGTATTGCATCCTGTAGTCTTCGTGAAAGGGCTGGAGCCATCTTTGCTCTAATCCGACTTTTGAAACCATAGCTATAGCTTCAAACCTGAGAGTTTCAATATTCTTTGCTTTTGCTTCATCTATTAGAGAATTTAGTTCCTTCAGGTATTTGCGGACTTCCTCCCGCCTGACTTTCTGCTCGGGAGTTGTAGGCACCCCGCTTGCGGCAAAAACAACCGTGGAAAAAACAATTGCAGCTGCAACCGCAATCAGTATCTTTTTCATCCGAACCCCCTGGCCTTCACCAACCTTGATAACTTTTCTTGCCTTACGTTATAAACGTTAAGGACGTTACAAACGTTATAAACTTTATTTTTTATTTATATTTCTCAACAAGCCTATACACCTGCTCCAGCTCCCCTTCATCCTTCAAGTCCCTTACCCAAAGATAAAGACCCTTTGAGCCAATCGCATCCAGCAGCGGCTCTACCTCTTTATATTTCCCGTCAATTACCTGGAGCCCTTTACCTGCTTTACGGATCTTCTTAAACATCTCAAACCAGAGCGGATTTGAACCGTTTGGCTTTCCGGCCTGCGGAGTCCACTCAATGGCATCTAACGGTTTTATGGACAGAATATGATCAAGGTGACAGATGCATTGCGTTCCGTCAAGATGATAGACCGAATTGTCCAGCCACTCGCATTGCGCGGTCAGCGCCGGAACCACGAACTCGTCGAACATATCAGGAGAGAACATCGCGGAAGCGTCGCACTGCACCTTGGCAACTTTTCCTTTGCTCCAGAGTTTAAAATAATCAAACACCGAACTCCCGTCAGGAAACTTGATTATGTCATACATCCTGTTCATAGTTTCAAAGAAAGCGTCATTTATTTCCCAGACCTTTTCTTTCACCCAATCCGGGCGCTCTATCATATCCATAAGCAGGGTCTGTGAGTCCCTAAGCGACGCCAGCGTATCTATATTTTCTATAATATCCGGGTAGCCCACATAGTAATTGCCTTTTGACTCTTTTACCAGCCGTTTAAGCATGGACTCGTGAATCTTCCACCACTTATTTTCAGGGTCGAACTTAATCTTCGGATAGTTCTCGGGATCAGTGATGAACGGGTGGTACCAGACAGTCTCTTTTGAAAGGCCTGCTGTTGAACCAAGAAAGAGGCCAAGGACTCCGGGGCCGACGCCCCATTCTGCAAGGGGAACGGTATCCCCGGGGAAAGCTTCGTTGGCCATCTGCCAGCGCACTTTCGCGCAGTTGTAATCTTCATCGGTCCAGAACTTCATTACATCCTCGGGTTCAGCAGGGTTTTCTACATTTTCCCTGGGAACTTTCAGCATGTCTATCGGGGAGTATGTTGTTATGATAACGGTTCCTTCACGATCCCAAAATTTCTGGTGGTTCTCTTTGACCTTTTCCCAATCCTTTTTCCAAATCATAAATATCCTTTAAAAAAAGAAGTTAATAACGCTATTCTGCTATGCCGGACGTAGTCCGACCTTATTAACCTTACAAACTTTTCCAGCCTTACGTTATAAACGTTACGAACGTTATGAACGTTATAAACTTTTCTTTATGTATTTATCTATCGAAACCGCCGCCTTCTTCCCCGCTCCCATCGCCGCTATCACCGTCGCGGCGCCTGTGGAGATATCACCGCCGGCAAACACTCCGGGAACGCTTGTCTCGCCTGTGTTCTCATCGGTAACGATGTTTCCGTGTTTCGCGGTTTTAAGTTCCGGCATGCTCTGGGGAACAAGAGGGTTTGGAGACTGTCCAATGGCGGATACCACGGTGTCAACTTCTAGAGTGTATTCGCTGCCGGGCACCGGTTCCGGCCTTTTCCTGCCCGAAGCGTCCGGCTCGCCGAGCTTGTTCTTGATAAGTTTGAGCGCCCTCACCTTCCCCGTAGCGGGGTCTCCTATTATTTCCAGCGGCGCGGTCAACAGGTGGAAGATCACGCCTTCTTCCCCGGCGTTCTCTATCTCTTCTTTCCTTGCGGGCATCTCTTCCTCTCCGCGGCGGTACACGATATAGACCTTCTCCGCGCCAAGCCGCAAAGATACCCTTGCCGCGTCCATTGCCACATTTCCGGCGCCCACGACCGCGACAATTTTCCCTATGTTCACCGGCGTGTCCGTTTCCGGGAATTTGTACGCCTGCATAAGGTTAATCCTGGACAGGTATTCGTTCGCCGAGTAAACCCCGGTGAGGTTTTCCCCGGGAACTCCGAGAAACGAAGGAAGTCCTGCTCCGGTGCCGATAAAGACGGCTTTGTACCCCAGCTTGAAAAGCCCCGGGACAGTGATGGTCTTTCCTATAAGGACATTGAGCTCAAGGCTGACACCGAGCTGCTTCAGGTAATTCACTTCAATATCAAGTATTTCTTTTGGAAGACGGAACTCCGGTATGCCGTATCTCAGCACTCCGCCCGTTGCGTGCAGAGATTCATATATAGTCACCTCATAGCCCAGCAGAGCCAGGTCGCCCGCGCAGGCAAGCCCGGCCGGACCGGAACCGACTACGGCGACCCTTGCAATCTTCTCTTTGGAAAGTTCTTGCGCGTTCTTCTCTATGCTGCCGCTTTCACGCTCCCTGTCCGCGGCAAAGCGTTCCAACCGCCCTATGCCTACGGGTTCATTTTTCTTGCCGACAATGCACTTGAGCTCGCACTGTTCTTCCTGCGGGCAAACCCTGCCGCAGACCGCGGGAAGCCCGTTCGTTTCTTTTATTTTTTTAACAGCCGCGTCGTATTTTTTCTCCGAGATGAGTTTAATGAATGCGGGTATGTTAATATTAACCGGGCAGCCTTCCACACAGAAAGGCTTTTTGCATTGGAGACACCTTGAAGCCTCCAGCAACGCTTCTTCCTCGGAATAACCGAGCGCCACTTCATTGAAGTTCTTCGCTCTTGCAAGCGGCTCCTGCTTTTTCATCTCTGTTTTTTTGCGTATCAGCGGCATATTATTCCCTGCACTTTTCGCATTTAAGCGAATCAATGTATTTTTGTTTTGAGAGACCTTCAAGCTCCTTAAACTGCCCGAGGCGCTTCATAAGTTCGTCAAAATCCACCTGATGCCCGTCAAAAGAAGGTCCGTCGACGCAGCCGAATTTAACTTTTCCCCCGACCGTCACCCTGCAGGCGCCGCACATGCCGGTGGCATCAAGCATTATGGGGTTCACGCTGACGAGGGTCTTTACTCCGTAGGGTTTCGTGAGGTTTGAGACGACTTTCATCATTACTACAGGACCGACAGCGAGAACCAGATCAATGGACTTGTCGGAATCCAGGAGTTCTTTTAGTATTTCCGTGACAAATCCTTTCCTGCCGGCGGAGCCGTCGTCGGTGGCAATAAACAGCTCGCTTCCGGCGGATTCTAATTCTTCGGCGAAGAAGAGCAGGTCTTTGTTTCTGGCGCCTATAATGGTCCTGACCCTGGCGCCCTCATGAACGAGTTCTTTTACTTCAGGATAGATCTCGGCTATTCCAACGCCGCCGCCTACTACCACGGCATTTTTAACGCCGGTAAGGTCCGTGTATTTTCCGAGCGGGCCCAAAACATCAAGGATTACGCCTCCTTCCGGGAGAGTTGATAACTGCAGGGTGGATTTGCCGGCTATCTGAAAGACTATGGTTATAAGGCCCTTTTCTTTATCAGTCGAAGCAATTGTCAGGGGAAATCTCTCGCCGCGCTCATTCAGGCGAAGTACCACAAACTGCCCGCTCTTCGCCGAAGAGGCAACCAGCGGAGCGGATATCTCCATTAGTTGCACTGTTGAACTTAAGACTTTCTTTCTTGCTATTTTAAACACTTTTTCTCCGTAACGCTTTTGCTATTATGCGATTATTGCAAATAGGCTCTTTCTTGTCAACCAGCGCCGCGTGAGAATCAATTACTGATGCACCGTGGTGAATTGACAATGTCAATTCACTCCATGCCCTGACTCAACGTTCTAAAAGCCATTGTGCATCGGTCATCGGCCTACTGTCTTCTGTCCTCTGTCCTCTGTCTTCTGTCCTCTGTCCTCCGTCTTCTGCCCTCCGTCTACTGCCCTCCGTCCTCTCGCCCTTAAGCATCCAACCCTCCAACCTTCTACTTCACTATTGCACTGACATGCTCCGCCCTCATATTCACCATCCCGGGATACCCTCCGGTATGGATGAAGAGGACATTATCTTTTTTGGAGAACTTCTTCTTCCCGATAAGGTCCATAAGGCCGCCGAAGGCCTTGCCTGTGTAAACAGGGTCAAGCACAATACCCTCTTTTCTCCCCATGAGCTTTATGGCTTCAAGCGTCAGCGGCGTCGGGATTGCGTAACCCTTTCCGATATATTCATCAAAGACATTTATGCCGCCCGGTTTTTTTCCGGAGATGCCAAGCACTCCAAGCGTCTCGTAAATATCTTTGAAGACTATGCCGGCTATTTTTGCTTTTTTAAAGAGGACCGAAATTCCAATTATGTCTGCGTCCCCGCCGGAAATAAGTTTTCCTGTTTCTAGGCCCGCCTGAGTGCCTCCGGAACCGTTCGCGATTGTAATGGAGGAGAATTGAATTTTTGCGGCTTTCATTTGTTTCTGTATCTCGAGGTAGGCCTCAAGATAGCCGAGCGCGCCTATTCCGTTCGCGCCGCCCAGGGGAATAATATAGGGCCTCTGCCCTTTCTTTCTAAACTCCTCAGCCGTTTTTTCCATTATCGCCGGAATGGCGTCAAAATCTCTGGTGCCGGAAAATATTACCTCCGCGCCAAAAATCCGGTCCAGCAGGAGATTGCCCTCGTATTCATATTTTCCCGCGCCGCCTATAACCAGAACGCACTTTAGCCCTATTTTCGCGCAGATGCCCGCGGTAATCCTGCAGTGATTTGACTGCGGACCGCCGGTCGTGATAATAACATCCGCATTTTTAGACAGGGCATCCGCGAGCAGGTATTCAAGCTTCCTGACTTTGTTCCCGCCTAGAGCTTCACCGATTAGATCATCCCTCTTCATATAAATATTGGGGCCGCCCAAATGCGGGGAAAGGTTCTCCAAGAATTCTATCCTTGTCGGTTTTTCGAACAAGCCCAGCTTTTTAATCTTTCTCACCCGCATCCCCTATTTTGCTTTATAAAGCCTCAAGGCCTCTCTGGCCCTCTGCGTTCCTATTTTGTCCAGCGCGTCCACCGCAGCAGAGCGTACCATCAGGTCGCTTTCTTTCAGCGCCTCAATAAGAGAATCCACCGCCGGATCGCCTATTAAAACCAGCGCGTCGCGAGCCGCGGATCTGAATTTATTATCGTCCTCTTTCAGCGTTCCGACAAGGAACGGCGCGGCTTCCTTGGAGTCCGGGCCTATTTTTCCCAGGGCAATGATCGAGTAATATTTAATATCCCTGTCCTTGTCGCGCATATTTTCAATCAAGAGCCCGATAGATTCCTTGTTGTTCATTGCTATATCACCAATGGCAATCGCAGCGGCCAGGCGAACATTCTTCTCTTGATCCCGGAGCAAAACATTGATTTTCTTGACGCCGTCCGCAATTGTCGGCACTGTCCTGCCTATGCGGCCGAGTACCCGGGTCAAGCTTTCTCTTACCATGGCGTTCCGGTCATCCAGTTTAGAAACCATAGCGGATATGGCAGCCGGGCCAATCTTAAAGAGAATCTTTTCCAGGCTTATCCTAAACTCCGGGTCAGGGTCCGAAAGCGCGGCGGCTATAAGCAGCACTGCTTCTCTGGACTGGTAGCCGGATTTTTCCAGAACTACGGCGGCTTCCTTCCGTACTTCGACATCCTTGTCTTTTAGGCAGGGAATAAGGCCGGGAACCGCTTCTTTAACCTGCGGTCCCGCATTGCCGATTGCCGAAACCGCGGCTTTCCTGACTTCGCTTTCCGGATCATTGAGCATAGAAGCAATATTTTTTACTGTTTCTGCCGAGGGGGAGGCCACGCTGCCCAGCGCAAGCGCCGCTCCGGACCTGATGTACTTATCCGGACTCTTCTCGGCTTCCTTAAGCGCAGAAAACGTATAAACCGGCTCAGCCTGCGCAAGACGGCAGATTGAGGTCTGGGCGCCGGTCCTTACGAAAATATACTTATCCGAGAAGGCTCCGATTAACGCAGTAACCGACTCCCGGAGCGAAGAGGTGACTCCGCCCAGAGCTTTTGCAGCTGAAACCCTGACCTCGCTGTCAGCGTCCCCGAGCAATCCGATTAGGACAGCTACGGCAGCCGTGGAATCAGGAGCCAGCGCCGGCAAGGCCGCAGCGGCGGCAGAGCGCACCAAAGGAGAACTGTCTCCGGAATTATTCATAACCGCCGAAACAATTTTTGTATACTTGCTCCCGGACCTTCCCAGGGCTTCTGTAATGAGCGCGCGCGACCGTACATCCGTGAGCTCTCCCATTTTTCCCAGGAGCAAGTCTGCGGACTTTTCATCCAAGGCAGCTAGTTTTACAAGCGAATCACCGGCAGAGGCCTTAATCAGGTCTGCCTTGTCGGAGAGCAGGCCGACAAGCGCCGTAATGGTCTTTTCATTGCCCACGCCTATCCTGCCGATCACAAAAGCAACGTTATACCTGATATTCGGGCTGTCATTCTTTAAGGCTTCAAGCAGCAAATCCTGATCTAAGCGGCCGAGTTTTACAAGAGCATCCCGGGCTGCCGCGCCAACATTGCCGTCGTTGTCGCTTAATGCCGCAACGAGAGGAGCTACGGCTTCTTTGCCGGCCGGGGCGAGCGCCAGCGCGTAGGCGGAATGCAAGCGCACATACTTTTCCTGGCTCTTAAGCCCTTCTATCAATTCAGGGACCGCGGCTGAGCCGGAGCGTACAACCGCGTCTTCAATATAATTCCGTATCACGGGATCTCTGTCCTTAAAGCACGAGATGACCACCCTGGCGGTCTCGCCTGAGTTTCTGCAGGCGGAAGCAAGCGCTTCGACTGCGGACTCCCGGTCACGGAAATCAGCGGTCTTAAGCATTGAAATAAGCTCTTCAACGGCAGCCGATCTCACGCTGCCGTTCTCACTTTCGAGCTGTTTCAACGCTTGCTCCTTTACCGGAGTTTCCCCGGAAACAGATCTTTTACCGAGCGAAGCGCAGCCTGCAAAGAGCAGGGCGCACGCCAGCACGAACGGAAGAGAAGATTTAAACATATAGCCTCCTGGAATACTGCGTTACTATTCTATAGCGGCAGCCTGATTTCTTTCCTCTCTCTCGCCGATTTGTAGATTGCGAGTATCAGCTCCACTGACCTTCTCGCCTCCGCGGCAGGAACAGGCGGAACCTTCCCCGCCGTGAAAGCGTCAATCCACGCCTTAAACTGGCGGGAATGCGTGTCCTTGCTCATCGCGAGAGGGTCAGAAGCCCCGCCGCGCGCTTCTTCCTTGTTAAATTCCGCGGACCGGTCAGGCTCTCCCGCAAATTCATATTTTCTCAGGGTATCATAACCTTCGAGTATAGCCGTGCCTTTGGACCCGTGTATCTCCATCTTTCTCTGCTCCCCCGGGTAAACCGAGGTAGTTCCCTCTATCACGCCAAGCGCCCCGTTCCTGAATCTGACCACGGCGGCCGCTGTATCTTCCACCTGTATCGGATGCACAAGGGTCTCGCAATAGGCGCTCACCGACTCAACATCTCCCATCAGGTAAAGCAGGAGGTCAACCGCGTGAACCGCCTGGTTCATCAGCGCGCCGCCCCCATCCATCTCCCAGGTTGCCCGCCAGCCTGCGCCTTTGTAATATTCGGGCGAGCGGAACCATTTATTATAGCAGTCGCCGAGCGTCAGCTTTCCAAACTTGCCGGCAACCACAGCTTCCTTGATTCTTGCAGCGTTGTCAAAAAACCTGCTCTGCAGTATGCAGGACAGGTGCCTGCCGGTCTCCTTTGAGACCTGAAGCATCCTGTCAATTTTCTCCAGGGTTACTTCGAGCGGCTTCTCCGAGATAACATGCTTGCCAAGCTCCATACAGTCAACCGCCGCCTGCATATGAAGGCCCGACGGGATACAAAGAGTCACCACATCAATATCTTTTTTAGCCGCCATTTTTTTGTAATCGTCAAACGCTTCGAGATTTTTTTCTGCCCCCAGTTTTTTTGCCCGGTCAAACGCCGGGTCGGCTATCGCCACTACCTCTCCGCCCGCTTTCCTTATTGAATAAATATGAAACGGGGCGATGCCGCCGGCCCCTATTATGCCAAACCTAACTTTACCCATTTCTTCCTCCGCTTAAAACCTTCCCTCTGTAAAAAGTTCAGGATGTTTTTCTATTATATATAAAAACCTGGGCCCGCACCGCCAGTGCTGGGCAAGCATCTTCCCGCCGGCCCACTCGGCCCGCTCAAGCGCTATGTCATAGGCTTTTAGCGCCGCGTCTATGAATTTCTTGTCTCCGGTCTCGGCATATACCCAGGCCGGCGCGTGAACAACCAGCAGGTTTATGCTGAAAAGTTCCGGCCCGTCCTTCCAGAGCGTGCTCAGCAGGTACTCGTTTCCCTTTATTATCATTTCTTTCACGTCGGCTTCTTTGGTGAGTTCATAATAATCTATCATTGCCTCAAAAACAGAGCCGAGCATGAAAACGCAGCCGTTCGTCGGAGATTTCGGCCTGGGATCCCCCGCCTTCTGCGGGTCGCAGGCCCACGCGCCTGTCGCCGGATCCTGCCATTTCTTCAATACATCAATGACAAACCTCGCGCGCTTGAGATACTTTATTTCCCCGGTCGCCTTGTATGACTGCACAAGGCAGAGCAGCCCGTAACCGATCACCCTTTCTTCATTGCCTATAAGGCTTTCCGGGTCCCTTGTCCATCGTATTGCGTAATTCCCTGTCGCGTTGCCGGCTTCCAGTGCCCTTTCATCACCGGTCAGATAATAGTAAAAATACGCGCCGTGGTTTTTTGCAAAACCCACATAAGTTCCTTTCGCGGAATTATGGTCGATGCCCTCGACATAAACCCCTCCTATCATATCCGGGTTGGGATGACGCCAGATATGGTCTACATCTATCAAGTGGCGGGCCGCCGAAACTCCCCAGTCAAAAAAGCGAAGGTCGCCGGACCTGGCAAACTGCTCAAACATTACCCAGGGAAGATCATAGTGCAGGTTTCCCCAGTGCTTGTTGTGATTGTAGTCACCGTAATCCTTTATTCCGTACTCGTTGAGCTTTTGGCGGTAGCCGCTTACATATTTAAAATTGCTCTCTATCATAGCTTCATATTTTGGATATTTTTCCTTATCCGCCTTCACAGTCATTCCGAAGGCTTTTGAGGAAACATACCACTCAGGCGGGCAGATAGGCATTATATTCTTCAGGGCCGCAGTGCCTTCCCTGCGAAGAGCTTCAGGATCCTTCGCTTCGGACACTATCAGCCGAAGGTGATGGGTGGTTGCGGAACCGCGCTTCATTTTGTAGGGCTCGTCGCCCGCGTAAAGCTCGCAGGCGAAACCGTTCTTTGAAGCCGAAAAAGCGACGGGCGCGAGCTCCGCGAAATCTTCGCAAGCAAGGATAATAGTACCGCTGTCCCCGGAAACCGCCGCCCAGCCCTTGAGCGCTGTTTGCGTGAATAACTTTGCGCTTTTTAATACAGGAGTGTCTCCGAGAGCGTCTTCCATAATTTCTGTTTTTTCGGTATACAGTTTCCTGTTGCCGGACATTCCATTAACCGAGAAAACAATGCCTGCGATATCCATATATTCCGCTTCGCAGTCAGACGTGATTGTCGCCCTTACATACAGCGCGGGAACCCCGGCGTAACTGTCAACCCTGACACAATAATCTGCCTTTTCAGTTTTATCCTTGATGCCGGCGAATTTTCCAGTTACAATCCAGCTTTTTTTCACGGCGGAATCCGCAACGCGACTTATTTGCTCTCCTTCCCTGGCAAAGTCCTGCTCTTTTCCCTTTATTGTGAGCTCAAAGAGCCTGGCGAAATCTGCGCCGGAGTTATCTTGAACCTGCTTTTCCTGGTTCTCCGCCAGTTTGTAAATCTTCTTTTCCCCGGCCGCGAATGTGTCCGCAAACTCTGCGAGAACCCATTTGACGCTTCCGTCAAGCCACTTGTTTAAAACCGTGAATTCTGCGGGGATTACTTTTCCGTCAGGCCCTGTTATTTCAAACTTGTCTGTGACCGTATACTTTGCTTCCGGCAGAGGAATTCCGCCCTTGACCAGCCTTTTGGAAGGTCCTGCTCCGGACGGTTCAGAAGCCGAAAATTGTGTTATCTCAGAAGCCATTATTCCCGCTGAAATTGCGGTAAAAAGCAGGTATAGAATAACTTTTTTCATTTTACGTCCTTGCCATGAACAAAACGGCGAATACCAACCTCATTTTACTTTAATTATGCGGATTAGTCAAAATCTAAACAGAAGCGCTTAAGCGACGGCAACTCAAGGCTTTAATTCGCTTTATTGAAACTGCCGCTCCAAGCGCTTTCCCGATAAAAAAAGGGCCTGCAAAAGCAGGCCCTTAGTACGGCGGACTATAATATGTTCATTATCCCCCTCCGGCTCCCCCTTATCAATAAGGGGGAGTGAAAGTGGTAACGTTATTCTTCCTCGTAGACCAGGTAGAAGTTGCCGAGGTAGGTTTCAGGCAATGCCGGGTAAAGCTGGAAGCACTGCATGTTGGTCATATCCAGCGGCCTGCTTGCGTAGGAAGAATAGAGCCCTTCAATACTTATGTGAACATCCTTGTTCTCTCCCGGTTTGAGTGAGAACGAGGTTTCAACATAGTTCCTGGACCATTTCGTGTAGGACTGCTTGTCCCCGAGCAGCATCATGCCGCTCCAGGGTTTGTCTCCGGTCACGAAAGCGTTGAATATCATGTAATTATATTTCGACCAGTCAACATTCTTGGAAAGCCCTGACATTCCGACGGAACCCTTTACTTTCATCCTCATCTTTTCTTTCCCCGTAAGATGTTCTTCGGAGAGAGCCTGCTCGGATGTGCCGCCAACATTGTTGAATTGGTCTCCCTTGGCAAAGTTCACAAGCACAATCTTCTTTGCCTTGCTGTCCTTCCCGTCTTCTTTCTTAGCATCTGCCGTGTCAGCGGCCAGTGAAGCTCCGCAGGCAAGCATTACCGCAAACAGCGAAAACAATAACTTTTTCATAACTCCTCCTCGAGTCAGACTATATTTGTATTCTACATATAATCAAACAACTGTCAACCGTATTCCTTCACCGGTAAAACGCATTTCTATTCAAGCGCTTTCCCCGGCCTCGTAAAGCCCTATTCCCGCTGCCACCGAAACATTCAAAGAATCTATCCCGCTGCTCTGGGGTATATAGACGCTTTTGCCGTATTTTTTGAACTCTTCCGGGAGGCCTGAAGACTCGCTGCCAAAAACAAGCGAGACCGGCCTCTGAAAAGCCGCCTGCCGCACGCTTTTCTCGCCTGAGGTCATAAAAAGATAGACATTCCTTTTGGGGTGCTCCTTGAGGTAATCCTCAAAACTGTCAAAATAGGAGAAATTTGCCTGGAAGAGCCCGCCCATTGATGCCCGCACGCAGGCAGGGTCGAAGATATCCACTGCCGGCCTTATCAAAGCAATGTCGCACGCATTGAAGCCTATCATTGTCCTGATAATAGTCCCTAGATTCCCAGCATTTTCAGGGCAATTGAGCACAAGCTGCGCTCCGCTTTTTTGTATTGGCGAATAATATTTCCTGAACATTCCGGCGGCAAAAACATTTTCTTTCGGAGAGATACGGACAAGCAGTTTATCGTCCACTGACGAGGGAATCTGTTTTTCAAGGCAGAGCCGACGGAGCTTCTCGGCTCCTTCGCTTGTCTTTGCTTTGGAGGAAAAAACAACCTTTAAGACGCATTCGGGGCGGTGTTTCAACAGTTCAAACACAGGGAAAAACCCGGAGGCGTAGGAATACTCAAATTCTTTACTGTATTTTCCGGCCCTAAATTCCATCAGAATCCCGCCTTCCTGACTGTTCTCTCATCCATGCCGAAATGGTGGGCTATTTCGTGAATGAGAGTTTTTTGGATCTCTCTCTTTACTTCTTTATCGTTCTTACAGGCCCTTTCAATGTTTTTTCTAAAAAGAGTAATCTTGTCCGGCAGGGCTCCGGCGTAGTAGATGTCCCTCTCGCTAACCGGAACACCGCTGTAAAGACCGAGAAGAAGGGCTTCGCCTTTTTTTGCCGTTGAATCATCAAGCACTATTTCAAGGTTGGAGATAGTCTTTCTGAATTCTTCCGGCAGGCCGGAAAATGCGGCTTCGGCCTCCTTTCTGAATTCCTCTTTTGTCATTTCGAGGGGATTAACCTTTTTAATTCCGCTGCCAACTCCTTTAACATATACGGCTTGCTGAGCGTGCCGGAAAATCCGAAGTTTTTGCAATCCATCATAACCGGATCAAGAGAATTGCCGCTGGAAACCACAGCTTGCACCTTTGGATCGAGTTTCAGAAGCTCCGCCATGGTTTCTTTTCCGCCCATTCCCCCGGCTATAGCAAGATCCATCAG
>Ga0209083_1002683_pt1 | contig 16283 bp, 24 predicted proteins | sample AM7aDNAmetaG_FD_184132 | JGI IMG/M metagenome (GOLD analysis project Ga0209083, IMG submission 184132) | Freshwater microbial communities from Finland to study Microbial Dark Matter (Phase II) - AM7a DNA metaG (SPAdes) (version 3) | ecosystem: Environmental > Aquatic > Freshwater > Lake ...
GTGTTGAACATCATTTACAAAATAATATCATACTACTAAAACAAACATTAACAAATCTTAAAAGATATGGCGTGAAATATTCTACAGAATTAGAAAATTTTAAAGAAAAAGTATAAAAACAAAAATATCCCATGAATATATTCGATGATATTATAAAATTAGTTAAAATAAATAAATTTAACGCCGAAATAAGAACCAAAGATGGTACATTTTTAATACTAGATGGTGAACTTGGAACAGGAATAAATGTTATGGTTCAAACATCAGAAGGTATTTCCCCAATTCCAGATGGTCCTTATGTATTAGGAACTCCTTATGATGGAGTTATTATTGAAATCGTTAAAGGTAAAATAAAACAAATCATACATCCACTTAAAAATGAACCTATGGTAAATCCTTTGGAAACTCCACCAAATATCGCAGATGGTGCTGTTGGAATAGTAGGTGGTGGTGTTGATTTATTAAACAAACAAAATAAAATGGAAAAATTCGTAGAAAACGTACAAACAACTGCAAAAGATGGTCCAGCTGATGTTAATACAAATGATGGAATTCAAACAACCGAAACAGATAAAGCAACAGTTTATACCATAGAACAACTTTCAAGTATGATTGATGATGTAATGGGACAACTTAAAACTTTATCAGATAAAGTTTCTGCTTTAGAAGGTGGAAATGATGGTGGTACTCAAACAAATGAACAAACTCAACCAACTGATACACAAAATCAAAAAATGAGTGCAGAAGTTAAGAAACAAGTAGAAGATTATTTATCTAAACATACTCCAGCAACTCCAGTAAGTAGAATGGAAGCTGATGAAATCATAGAAAATGAAATCGATCCAGTTTTACAGAGAGTTAAAGATATTCAAAGAAAAAACAAAAAATAAATATAAGAAAATGAGATTAAAAAAAGATGAAATAGCTAGTATTTTCGAATCTGCTAGAAAACATAAAGAAGTGTTTAATACACAATTTAAACAAGATTTAGTGAAATCAGATTTCACCTTGGATCTTAGTTTGATGACTCCGTGGACAAATGCAGAAGCACAAACCTTGATGAGCCTTGCTGTACTAGGTGCACCAACACGTAAATTGGTTTCAAGCCAAAGTGGTGTAAAATATATTGATGAATTGAAATATATCAATACATCAAGTGGTATAGTACCTTATCAAAAAGGTTGGAATCCAGTGGGAACAACTTCAATTTTTGCTAAAAATGTATATGTAGCAAAAATGCAGTCACAGGAAGAGCTATACCCTGAAGATTTAAACGATTTCTCAACTCAGTTGAGCCTTCAAAAAGGGTTTAATACAGAACTTCCGTTCGAAAGTTTATATTCTGAATTAAAATCCAAATATATTCAAAGAGATATAGAATTTATTGATTGGGGAACTCAAACCGGAACAACAACTGGAGCAACTTGGGCTGGTGTTGGTTATTGGGCACCACTTAACACAACTGCTATTGGTGGAACTGGTTGTACTTATACCGCTTCTGATTGGGCAGCTTTCTTAACAGGTGGAACATATTCTGATTTAATGGCTATTCAAGGAACAATGGTAAACAAACTTCCTGAAGCAATACAAGGTGAAAAATTAACATGGTTTGTTGCACCTTCAGTATTCAGAAAAATGTTAGCTGTGTTAAGAGATGGACCAACTGGTTCAGGTAACTTCCATATTGATATCATAGATAACAATGGAACTCAAACATTCTTATTCCCAGCTTACACGAACTTAGAAGTTGTTCCAACACCGGGTTTATCAACTGAAAATCCAAATTGTTGGGGAGCAACTTTAATTACACCTAGCTGGAATCTAGTAGGTTTATCAGATTTATCTGGAGAAAATGAAAAGATGACTTTATTGTGGAATCCTTATGATTTACGTGGTCAGTTCTATTGTTTCTTCAAAGCAGGTTTCGAATGTTATTTCTATCAATACATTACTTACTCTGTATAATTAAAACAAAATGTGGAAAAGTGTTACAACACGGTAACACTTTTCTATAAAAATATATAAAAAATAATAATAAAACAATGGCTTGCCAAACATATAATAAATCATTTCTTACAGCTTGCTTGAACGGTGACCCCGGACTTGCCCGTATCTATATTTGTGATTGGGCAAATATATTATCAACAGCATTTGATACAACCGGATATGTATTATCTGGGATGACATGTAGTGGAAACACAGCACAAAAAGCTTGGTATCGTGTAGAATTATTACAGGATTCAAGTGCAAGTGTTGATACTCCTAATGTAGCGGTTCCAAGTGGAGTTGCAATTAGTGTTCCAAGTGTAAAATTTAAATTGGCTCATCTAGATAAAGATAATATTGCCGCATTTGATCAATTAAAACATTCTAAGAACGTTGTTATTTGGGAAAGAGTGGATGGTACTTTATTTTGCACCGGTTTAAAAAGAGGACTATTCTTCTCAGCAGGAACTGCTGGTAGTGATGAAACAACATTTGAAGGTATAACCGTAGAATTGAAGGGTAAGGAACCAATTGGACAATATGCAATAGATACCGATTTAGCAAATTCGTTTCATTCAACTTTCGTAGTAGCTTAATGTGAATTGCTTTCAGAAACTTAAAAATCTCTCTTATCATAAATCAATGTGAATTGCTTTCAGAAGTGAATTGCTTTCAGATCAAAAAGGTACATTTTTCAAATGTGCCTTTTTTTATTATATATAAGTGAAAAAAACATCTAGATAACATGTTAACAACATCTCCAACACAAATAGAAGAAAGTAGTGAAATCATAAATTATAAAGGAAAACCATTCAAAGTTGATTTCGAAATCATGAATGTTCCGAAATTACAAGAAATAAAGTGTTTTACACAGGGTGGATATTATCAAACCAACAGAGATAGGCCGATTCCTGATACTTGGTTTCAACAACTATTGGAATTATATTATACATCTCCGTTGCATGGTGCAATATTAAATAAACTTCATAGAAAAATAAACATTGGAATGAATGATCCGTGTTTTAAGGATTTATCTTTTGATGCAATAGTGATGGGAGGATGGGCTTGTGAGGTTATGTGGAATTATTATCATACAAAAATAGTAGAAAGAAAACCACTTCCTTTTGAAAAAGTTAGATGTGGTTTAATTGATCCAAAAACAAGAAAAATTGAATACTATATGTATTCAAATGATTGGTTCAAAACTTCATATCGTAAATGGTATAAGTTGGATATTTTTAATGAAGATAAAAACTCAAACCCTCATCAATTATATTATTATAAAATGGGAAGGCAGTTTGATGTGTATCCAAAACCATATTATGCAAACTCAATCAAATATGTATATGTTCAAAATGAATTAAGTACTTATTTTTCTTCACTTATCAAGAATCAGTTTACGAGTAATGGAATTCTTCATATACCAAACCCGGGTTCAGAAGAGCAACAACATATGGAGGAAGCTTTATTTGTAAAAGAAAATACTGGAAGTAAAAATGCAGGTGGTATTATAGTTACTTATGGTAGATCTGATGAAGCACCTACCTTTGTTCCATTCAATTCTCAAGCAGATGATCAAAAATGGAGTTTTCTTCCAGATTATACTGATTTACAGATTGTTATGGGACATCAAGTTCCTATTCAAATTATATTACCTCAACCCGGTAAGCTTGGTGGAACTGATGAATATGATTTTTATAATAAAAAATATGAAGAAGATGTTGTTCAACCAATGAAAGAAGAGATTCTTGCTCCATATGAATACCTTAAAAAATTAATGATATAAAGATGGTACCAATTTTAAGTGCAACAACTATACAACAATTAAATTTATGGATAAATCCAGATATTGATCTATCTATAATTGATCAAGCAACGGTTAATGTTCAACGTTCAACAATAAGAACCACTCTTGGATATCAATATTGGGATAGTATTTATAACCAATTTTTATCTGGAAGTGGATATACCACTGAAGATGCTTATATTTTAGATAATTATATCTATGATGTTATTGCTTTTGGAGTAGCATTAGAGTTGATTCCAACACTTTACGCCGAATTAAATCAAGATGGGTTGAGAATTGTTACCAGTTCACAATCAACTTTTGCTCCAGATAAGTTAATTTCTATGTATTTACAGAGTTATCAGAATAAAATAGATGAAAGAAGAACTGAAATGGTTAAATATATGAATGATAATAGGTTAAAATATCCTATTTATTTTAGATATAATGGAAGAACTGAAAGGAATGTTACCTTTTTTAATATACATCGTATAGGACGCGGTGGTAAAAGATGGATGTAAAAACAAAATATTGATATGAACCCAACAGTTAATGAATCAACATATATAAATCATCATTTTCCTGAAAGAGATGATAGAAATAATTACATAAAACGTTGTATGAATACCAAAGGAATAGGTATGAGTAGGCAGAAAGCGTTTGCTATTTGTATGCAAGAATATACTTATAAAATTCAAAGCAAAGAAAAAACAAGATAAATATAAATGTATCTAAATTATAAAGAATTTGTTGATTTAGTTCGTGATTGGATTAGTGGTACTACCGTTCAATATAGTGGTATAACTTATAAAATGAGTTATATTAAAGAATTAGATAGTAAAGATAGAATTGCTGGTACAAGAAATAAACATTATCCTGCGTGTTTTATTACACCAATGGCACAAATCACTCAAAAACAATATGGAGAATCAACTTATGGTGTAAGATTGTATTTTGCTGATCACTTATCTAGAGATCGTAGTAATTATTACACGGTAATGAACAATTTAACGATGTTCATACAGGCTATGTGGCAGCAGATTCCAAAAGAATATAGTAAAATGATTTATCCTACCACTTTCAATGTTCCTTTATCTTGGGATGATATGGTGGAAGGTTTTTATGTTGATTTTCAATTAACAGCCTCAAATCATTGTTATGGAACAGCTGGAACTAGTGGATTTTCTGGAATAACTGGATATCAAGGAGCAACTTCAGGAACAAGTGGTGCAGGAACAAGTGGTGAAAGTGGCAGTAGTGGTACTTCAGGAACTAGTGGTGGAGTTAGTGGAAGTAGTGGAATATCAGTTTATGGAACTTCTGGAACAAGTGGAAGTTCAGCTAGATCAGGAACAAGTGGAACATCAGGGAAAAGTGGAACAAGTGGAACATCAGGGAAAAGTGGAACAAGTGGAAGTAGTGGAACCAGTGGTAGTTCAGGAAAATCCGGAACATCAGGTTCCAGTGGAAGTAGTGGAACTTCTTCAACTTCTGGAACGAGTGGAAGTTCAGGGAAATCATCAACTTCCGGAACCAGTGGAACAAGTGGTACTTCAGCAACATCTGGAACTAGTGGAAATACTGGAACAAGTGGTACTTCAGCAACATCTGGAACTAGTGGAAATACTGGAACAAGTGGTACTTCGGGAAATAACGGAACATCAGGAACTTCGGGAACATCTGGATCCGGAACACCGGGTTTAGATGGAACATCAGGAACTTCCGGTGAAACTGGTTTAGATGGAACTTCTGGAACTTCTGGTACTTCAGCAACATCTGGAACTAGTGGAAATACTGGAACAAGTGGTACTTCAGCAACATCTGGAACTAGTGGAAATACTGGAACAAGTGGTACTTCAGCAACATCTGGAACTAGTGGAAATACTGGAACAAGTGGTTCTTCAGCAACATCTGGAAGTAGTGGAAATACTGGAACAAGTGGTTCTTCAGCAACATCTGGAACTAGTGGAAATACTGGAACAAGTGGTTCTTCAGGAACTTCCGGTGAAACTGGTTTAGATGGAACTTCTGGAACATCCGGAACTTCCGGTGAAACTGGTTTAGATGGAACTTCTGGAACATCTGGAACTAGTGGAAATACTGGAACAAGTGGTACTTCAGGAACTTCCGGTGAAACTGGTTTAGATGGAACTTCTGGAACATCCGGAACTTCCGGTGAAACTGGTTTAGATGGAACTTCTGGAACATCCGGAACTTCCGGTGAAACTGGTTTAGATGGAACTTCTGGAACATCTGGAACTAGTGGAAATACTGGAACAAGTGGTTCTTCAGCAACATCTGGAACTAGTGGAAATACTGGAACAAGTGGTACTTCGGGAAATAACGGAACATCAGGAACTTCGGGGAATAATGGTGTAAATGGAACTTCTGGAACAAGTGGAAGTTCAGCTACATCAGGAACAAGTGGAAGTTCAGCTACATCTGGAACAAGTGGAAGTTCAGCTACATCAGGAACAAGTGGAAGTTCAGCTACATCAGGAACAAGTGGAAGTTCATCAACATCTGGAACAAGTGGTGTTAGTGGAACATCAGGAACTTCTTCAACTTCTGGAACAAGTGGAAGTTCATCAACTTCTGGAACCAGCGGAACTTCAGGAAATACGGGAACAAGTGGAACAAGTGGAAATACGGGAACAAGTGGAACTTCTGGAAATACAGGAACAAGTGGAACAAGTGGAAATACGGGAACAAGTGGAACTTCTGCAACATCGGGAACATCAGGAACAGCAGGAACTAGTGGTGCTAGTTCTTCAATCATAACAGTTTATACTGGAACCACACAAACTTTTGTATCTGGAGATGCAAATACTTTATGTATTTTTACTTCTGGATCAGCAGTCACAGCAACTATTCCGGCTTCTGGAACCACTAATTTTGCAGTAGGAACAAGAATTGATGTAATACAAGAAGGTGCTGGTAAAGTAACTTTTAATGGTGGAACTCCTTCAATTTTATCACAAGGAAGTAATAAAAGTATTGGAGCTCAATATGTAGGTATAACACTTATAAAAAGGGCTCAAGATCAATGGTATATTATAGGAAATTTAATAGCGTAAAAATAATGAAAAATTATGCCTTGGCAATCTATAGGTTTTGAAACATATTCAGCTGCTTTTTCGACTATCACTGCTAAAGTTTTAGTAGTTGGTGCTGGTGGATCTACATTCAATAACGTTGGTGCTACTGGTGGTGGTGGTGGTGGTGGAGGTAATGTCACTTATAATAGTGGTTACACTATATCATCAACTTCTCCAATAACTGTAACAGTTGGTAATTATGTAGCTAATAATGATGGTCAAAGTTCTGTATTTGGAACAATAACTTCTATAGGTGGTCATATGTCATATGAATATTTTAAAACATATAAAGGTGGTAATAGTGGTAGTGGTAAATTAGGTGCTGGAGATGCTTATGGTGCTGGTGGTGGTGGTGGTGATTCTGCTAATGGAACGCTTAGATCACATACAACTCCTTTTGCTGGAGGAAATGGTGGTGATGGAACACAAGTAACAATTTCTGGAATAACTTCAGTTTATTATGGTGGTGGTGGTGGTTCTGCTGGACCCGGTACTGGTGGTGCTGGTGGTGGTGCTGATGGTGTAAAGGGAGATGGTAGTTCTGCTCAAAACGGAACTCCAAATACTGGTGGTGGTGCTGGTGGTAGTTTATCAGCTACTGGAGGAAATGGAGGTTCTGGTATAGTCATAGTTCGTTACACTTCTTCAACACAAAGAGGAACTGGAGGAAATCAAATTTATCAAGTTAGTGGAGACTGGGTTCATGTTTTTACAGCATCTGGTACTTTTACTCCAACAGCTTAAAAACCATTTTTAAAGTTTAATATATAGAAACAAAAAATAATTAAAAATAAAAGTAAAATATGGCATTAGTAGCGTATTATAAATTTGATGGTAATAAAAATGATAGTTCTGGTAATGGGTATGATTTATCTGGACCTATATATTCTTATTCCAATGATGGAAGTTGGAGAATTGATATTAGTGGAAGTAATTTAATTTTTGAACGTAGAGTTACTGGAAGTTGGACTACAAAACAAACAATAACTGGATAATGAATGGTGTAATATTTGATCAATTAGGTAGAATAGCATGTAAACCAAACGAAGTTGTGTTTACCTATGCTAACTGGAATAGTAACAATAATGTCAATGGAATTACTATTACATATGGAAATGGTAATTATATTTCTGGAAGATCAACTACAAATGGTTGGAATAACCCAATTGTTTATTCATCAACTGATTTAGTGAATTGGACATTAAGACTACAAACAACTTTTGGATCAACTCCACTAGGATGGCTGCCATATGCATCATGTTATGGAAACAATACTTATGCTATTTGTGGAAGTTCAAATGGTGCAACTGTTACACATTCTACTGGTATGACTGACTGGTCATTCACCTACCCAAGTTGGAGTGATACTAATTCATGGGTAAATGATATATGTTACGGAACTAAATTTGTAGTCGTAGGACAAACTACCAGCACATCGAAAATTTCATATTCAACTGACTGTTTTTCATGGACAAATTCTTATAGTATAACTGGTGGAACATGGTTAGCAAGTATTTGCTATGGAAATGGAACTTATGTTGTAATAGGAAGTAATAATGATCATACCATAAAAATATTAACATCAGGAGATGGTATTAATTGGTATGATAGGGGAAACGGTGGAATTACCGGAACAACATTTTCAGCGCAAGCTGGAGCACAAGCTGTTACTTATGGAAATAATACATTCGTAAGTAACTGGGGAGTATACATATTTTATTCAAGTGATGGAATTAGTTGGAATAGAACTTCTTTACCAACTGCCAATTATGCTGGATTATGTGAAATGAAATTTAACCAAAGTGACGGATTATTTTATTTAGCAGCCTTAGTGAATAATTCACCATCTTTTGATATTAAAGTATTTACATCTTCTAATGGAATTACATGGAACCCTGAAACTATTGCTGGTTTAACTGATAAAGCAAGGAGTAATCAAGTTGTTAATGAAATTAATACTACTGTTGAACCAGTATTTATAACTACAAATGGAATAAGTAATATTTATTATAAGTCATAAAACGAAATTTCTTAAAAATCATTATATATTAAAAAGAAGTAAAAAATAAAAACGAAAATATGTTTAGATCAACAATTGATAATTTATTCAAAACTGATGGTATTTTACAAATTAATAACCCGGCATAATGACTAACAAAGGAAAAGAAACGATGCAAAAAGTATGGTGGTTTATCATACCAACTATATTAAGTTTTTTCGTGTGGTTAACTGTTTCAACGTTCCAAACTCAGGGAACTTTACAAGTTATTCAAACTCAAGGTAATGATCGTGCTAATATGCAAGAAAAAATCTGGAATAAAGTGGAAGAAAACAACCACATTTTGTCAACAAAATTAGATGTTTCTGATTTTTATATTAAACATAAAGAACTTGAAGATAAAATTGATATGATACAAACAAAAGTAGATAAGATCTATAATAAGAAATTATTTTATTCTAATTACATGGATACTTTATTTATGCCTGTTTGGGAACCAAATAGTTTAACTAAAAATACAGAATGAAAAAGTTTTTAATTTTCATGTTATTATTTGTTACAAGTTGTAATATGGAAAAGTATTGTGCAACTCATTATCCTCCTGTTATTAGTAATGATTCAACATCAAATACCGAAATAAGTTATGTTCGTCATGATAGTATTATTACAACTCCACCTGATTCAAGTTGGTTAAAGATGTATTTGGAATGTGATAAGAACGGGCAAGTTATAATGAAACAATTAGATGGATATAAAGTAGGTAAAACTGTTGAACTTCCAAAAGTTATTATTAAGAATAATATATTACAAGCAGAATGTAAAGTTGATACAACTAAAATAGGAATTTATTGGTTTAATAAATATGTTAAAACAAATATAAAAGTTAAACAAGTTGCAGTTAAGGAAATTTATAAAACAACAAAATTTCAGTCATTCTTAAATGTTTCAGGTTGGATATTATGGGGAATTATATTATTAAGTATCATATTCGTAATACTTAAATTATTAAAAATTAATTTTTTTTCATAATTCTTTAAGTATTAATTTTTGTAAATCGTGATCTAACCTTTTATATCCATTGAAAGGATCTTCATAAAACCAATTTGAATATTCCAAGAATAAATCAATCAGTGGATATTTATGGTTATTCAATTTTATTAATTTTCTCATTTCATCATTGAATTTCTTCATTGAAGTGGATCTTCTAGCATCTATTTTCTTATCATTTTCGTTTATATTTTCGTATATAAATTCTTCCAATCCAGATTGAATTTTATCATATGAATTAAAACAAGAATAATTAACTATATAATTTTCATAATCATCATTAGATTTTTTTTTAACATTCCTTGCTATTGTATGATCAGCAATTGCCCAGTTTGAATTATGATATTCTTTGAAACTCAAAACTTCATCACTCATATCTTCATTTTTGTTCATTTTATATGTTTCGGGATGTTTATCACCAAATACATTCACTAGAATATTACCAAATATTTTTTGTTCATCTTCATATAATTTATATTTAGCACTCATCCAAAAATGAAGATCTTCAGAATACCACCAATTTAAAAATACAACGGATAACATTCCAGAAATAGTTTCACCTATTTCTGGAAACTCAAAAGTGAGTGAATCGTGATCCAAGAGTTTAAACGAATGATCGTTTTCGAGTTGGGAATTAACCTCACTCACTATAAGATCAACATTCCAGCCTTTTCCTTTGATAAAATTACCCCAATTTTCATAAGTTGATCCTGATACAACATTCCATTTTGATAATAAATTAGATTTCCAATTAAAAACCTCACCATGTTTTTTATATTTCTTCCTACCAGTAGCAATATAATTTTCTCTTTTAGATGTTCCAAACATTTCTTGTAAAATATCTGATATTTGAAATATGATTCCTCTATCCGAAAACTGATAGTAATTACCAACTAGTTTTTTAGAAAAAACACTCCAAACCATACCAGATTTATTGATAAAATAAGCAGGATGTTTTGGAATGTTGTAATAAGTATCACCAGATAAGGTTAATATTTCACAGAAATCAATCATTATTCCATAATTTTTTTATATCTTCGATAGCAATTTCGTGTAAACGTTGCTCTTGTTTTTCTGTAAGATTAAATTCTCTTACAATAGATTTGATAATTTTAAACATCAATACATCAATTTCAAATTTTTCTTCTTTTCTCTTTTTCATAAACATTGTTATTATTTTTTCTATATATATAATAGTTTAAAAATGGAATTTTGTTGTTTTTATGTTTTATTGGAACGATATTGAAATGGAAATGAAATTAAGGATATGCCAGAAACGTGGAATCCTAGATAATTATACTGCCAATAAATTAATACAACTTGCTGATGAATGTTATTACAAATTTACTGATGATTTACATTTTGCAGAAGATACTTTACAGGATATTAAATTAAGATTTTTTGAAACTTGGATGGGCTATAATTATAAGAAATCATCATCCAGTTTAGGATATTTTACTGAAATAGCAAAAAGAAGGATATGGGAAACCAGCCAATTAAGATATCATAAGTGGGATGGTATATTTATATCGTTGGATTCATTATACGAAAGTGATGAACAATAAAAACCCCCGGTGAACATTTCATCGGGGGAAAGTTGGCACACTTTTTTAGGACAAAAATTTACAAAAACATTGTTTATATAATGAAAATAAAGAAAAGTTCTAAAATTTAACATTTTTTAACATAAAATAATTAAAACAAGCCCTGTATTTTTATATATATATATTAAAACAAATTAAAGAATATGAAAAAAGAATATGAAAAATCAATGAGATATCAAATTTTACTTCTATTAGATGAGGATACATTTGATAAACTAGTTAAAATAACACAAGATAGTGGTGATTCAAGGCTATCAGTAATAAGAAAATTGATTCAAGAAGCCTATGATAAGGCTAAAAAATAAATAAAAGTTATGAAAAAAGAATATGAAAAATCAATGAGATGGTTTTCTGACCCCAGCTATCAAATTTTACTTCTATTAGATGAGGATACATTTGATAAACTAGTTAAAATAACACAAGATAGTGGTGATTCAAGGCTATCAGTAATAAGAAAATTGATTCAAGAAGCCTATGATAAGGCTAAAAAATAAATAAAAGTTATGAAAAAGAGAGAGATTTTAGTAAAAGCTGTGGTAATTAACCACGTAAATCAGCATCTGTTGAATTATGAAGATGAATTTAAGGCTATTAGAGTAGAAAATGGTGTTAAAGTTTATACTTTGGAAGATGAATTTGTTGCTGAATGGTATCCAAATGATTTCAAAAAAATATTTAAAAGTGTAAAATGATGATTTTTAAAAAAGAATAACAATGTGAATGAATGAAATACAAAAATATCAAGGATTTAAAGCTGAACTCGCCATTGCAGAAACATTTGAAGAAATAAAGTTTGTAGAAAATAAAGCAGCTGCGGCAGCTGAATTTGCAAGAAGAAACAAAATAGGTGTAGAAGAACAAAACGAATGGGGAAAGTTTAGAGTTGAAATTGAAATTAAAAAAGGTGAATGGTTAGAAAAAATGTTTCCTCACGGTGGTAATAGAGCAAGATCACTAGAGGTGATCTTGAGTGATGAAAAAATAACTCCGAAAGAAAGTGCTCAAGCAAGAAATATTTTGAGAAATCAAGAAAAGGTGAATGAAGTAATTGATCAAATTAAAACTGAAGGTAAGGAAATTATAACTCCATCATTAGTTAATTCAAAATTGAAAACAATAGCTAAGAAAGAAGAAATAAAAAAGTTGAAGGATGATATAGCTTCGGGTATGATCGTTTTACCAGAGGGTTTATTTGAAGTAATTATGATGGATGTCCCTTGGCCTTATAACACGGAATATGACTCGGGTAACATGTTGGGTAGATCTGCGGCTCCTTACCCTGAAATGTCAATTGATGAAATTAAACAACTTCCAATACCCGCAGCGGATGATTCCATTCTTTTCTTTTGGACTACACAAAAGTTTTTACATGATGCTTTCCATATTATTGAAGAATATGGGTTTGAATACAAAGCCACGTTGGTATGGGACAAACAAAAGATGGGTATAGGTAAGACTTTAAGACTTCAATGTGAATTCTGTTTAGTAGCGTTTAAAGGAAACCCAATATGGAATGTTACGACATTAAGAGACTTAATTTCCGTGCCAAGACGTGAGCATTCAAGAAAACCGGATGAATTATACCAAATTATAAATGAAAGTTTGGTGGGCCGAAAACTTGACTACTTTAGCAGGGAAAATCGTGAAGGATGGGAAACCTTTGGTTACGAGAAATTTAAAAAATAATTTTTTATTTCAAACAATAATGCGTATATTTAAAAAACAATAACAATAAATTATGAAAATAAACAAAAACAAATTTCAAGTTAATCTGGAAGATGGACAAGAAGGTGAAAAGCAATTAGCAGAAATATTATTAAAACAAGGAGCCATAATACAACCTTTATACCAATATGAACCTACAAAGACTCCATATTTATTTTTTGATGATAATTTTACACCATTAGTTGCTCCGGATATTTTGGTTATAAGAGGAGGAGTAGTTACATTCGCTGAATGTAAAAGAAAACATGGATGGACAAAAAATTGGATGTATGATGGAAGACTAGAAACAGGTCTTGATAATAGGTTGTTTCTGCAATATGTTAGACTTTATGAACTTTCAAAAATTCCTATTGAAATATACTTTATACATGAGGATGAAGAACCAGTAGGTATATACAGAATAACCATTAATGAACAAAACTATCATGAACTTTTAAGTGGTAGACAAGAATTAAGAAGAATCGACAAAATACCAAAGAATAATAATGAACATACTTGTATGACTTTCTTCGATATTGAAGATTTAGAAAAAATTATGGACTAAATTCAAAGTTTCTTTTTTCTTTTTAATTAATAAATATAATTAAAAAATAACAAGTATAATTAAATTGACTGATGAAAAAGAGTAGAGAAGAATTAAAGGTTATATTTGAAGAAATGGAAATGAGACATCTTGGTAAAGTTATTCATCCTAATTCAGATCTTATAACTAAAATTGAAAAATATATTGAGACTCATCCGAAAAAAAGTCCCGGGGGAACATGGGAAAACAATAAAAAATTTTCACGGGACCTTTTTGACTATTTTCCAGATGAATTCAATGAATAAAATTCCCGGCAAATTCCCGGCAAATGAACATCATAAATATTATATATAGTATATCACTCTAGTCTTAAACTTTTTATAATGATATCTATACAAGATGAAGATGATCAAACAAATATGAATTAAATTATAAACTATATAAATAACATAAAAAACAAGTAATTAAAATGGATAAGAAAGAATGGATAGTTATAACAGGAAAAAGTGGATGGAATGATATAATAAGTTCCTTTACAAAAGAATATGAAGCTAAGAAATGTGCTAAAAAATATCATACTGAAGTATTCACAAAAGAGGAATATGAAAAAGTAGTTATTGACTTCAATAAATTAAACAATACAATGGTAGGAGATGATATAGTGTTTCATGAAAATGGATGGATAACCAATAAAGCTTTTACTTTTGGTGCAACTAATTTGAATAACTATATTAAGCTATACGTTTCTAATAAGAATAAGAAATTAAGAAAGGAAAGAAAGAAACAATTCAAAGAAAGAAACTAGTAATTAAAAAAGGATCAGTAATTTTTTTATTTCAAATAAAAGTTATACCTTTGTATTGAAACTTTAAAACAAAATATTATGAGATTTGATATTGATAAAAGATTTGAAAAGAAAGATTTGGAAGCATTATCCTTATCAGCAGAAAAGGCACTCAATCATTACATATCAGCGATGATGAAAAATGTAAGGAGTATAACTATTAAAGGTAATGAAATAAAGATCGTTACTTATAAAAATACTAATATAAGATGGATGAAAAAATCAAAATAACAGAAAGGATAATGAAGAAACGATATGAAACAGGAACTCACGGTGATTATCTTAAAAAACAATTAAGGATTGTTCAGGAAACAATGTATCTTTTAAACTTAAATTTAACAGAAGAACAAATAATAGAAACCTTTAATGAACTACTACACTAAAGATGAAACGTTTAATTGAATTTCAAAAATGGGATACTATTAATCACGTCAAGGATGTTATTGTAATGCTTCGTGAATATGTTAAGGTGGGTGAAGTTGAGAAGAAAAAATATGGAGAGGTACTAACACCGTTATCTCTTGTAAAAGAGATGATTCAAACAATCCCAAATGATTTTTGGAAAAATCCCAATTCGAAGATTCTTGATAGTTGTAATGGAGTGGGTCCTTTTTTGATTATGGTTATATACCGATTGATGTTGGGATTAAAGGATTGGGAGCCAGATGAAGAAAAAAGATATAAACATATTGTTGAAAACATGGTTTATGCTGGTGAACTCCAACCAAAAAATATGTTTCTTTGGTTGTGTGCCATTGACCCACAAGATGAATATCTCTGTAATATTTTTACTGGTTCGTTCTTATCGAAAGAATTTGATGAACACATGAAGAATGTCTGGGGAGTTGAGAAATTCGATTTGATTTTGGGGAATCCACCTTATCAGGATTCAACAAAAATATCAAGAAATTCTACTTTATGGACAAAATTTTTACTAAAAAGTGATAGAATAATAAAAGGTTTTGGTTATTTACTATTCATAACACCAAACTCTTGGATGGGACCAACAGAAAATCAGAGAGAAAACATAAAAAGTGTATTTAATAATAATAAATTTATTTATTTAAATTTAACGTGTGGTAAATATTTTGGTGTTGGTAGTACTTTTTCTTTTTATTTAATACAAAAATCACAACCAGAATGCGAAACAATTATTTTAAATAATGATGGTAAATTTTCATTTTATATAAATGATATGAAATTTTTACCAAACAATATAAATAAAACAACTTTATCTATAATTAAGAAATTTTTTTATTCTGAAAATTCTAAAATGGGATTTACATCAAATTTAAGAAACGATAATTTTGATGATAATGGCAATTATTTAGTTTGGTATTCGAATAATTTTAAAAAAAGCAAAATTATAGGAAAAAATTCAAAAGTAAAAAAAATAATTGTAAATTTACCCGGATATTTAAATCCCAGATATGATGATGGTGTTTACGCTACATCTAAAAATAATTTATGGGTGAATTCATCACTAGATGAATCTGTATCAATGATAAAATATTTAAATTCAAAATTAATTAAATTCTTGGTTTGTAAAGAATGTAAATATTCTGGATTTAATAATATAGGAATTTTAAAATTAATTCCAAACGTAAATTTTAAAATAAATTGGACAGATCAACAACTTTATGAATATTTTAATTTATCACAGGAAGAAAT
>Ga0209083_1002684_pt1 | contig 16276 bp, 12 predicted proteins | sample AM7aDNAmetaG_FD_184132 | JGI IMG/M metagenome (GOLD analysis project Ga0209083, IMG submission 184132) | Freshwater microbial communities from Finland to study Microbial Dark Matter (Phase II) - AM7a DNA metaG (SPAdes) (version 3) | ecosystem: Environmental > Aquatic > Freshwater > Lake ...
CGCAGTACGAATTCCCGCAATGTTCGGCCTGTTTCATCCAGTCGGTCGGCGACACGATGGAAGACATCATGGAACTCGCCCGCAGTGAGGCGATGCTTTTCAAATACGGCAGCGGCACCGGCACCGATCTCTCAACGTTGCGCAGCAAACGCGAAAAACTTTCCGGCGGCGGCCGCCCGAGCGGCCCGATGTCGTTCCTGAAAGTTTATGATGCCATCGCCAGCGTCGTGAAGTCCGGCGGCAAGACGCGCCGCGCGGCGAAGATGAACACGTTGAAAGTCTGGCATCCGGACATCAAGGATTTCATCGAGGCGAAATTGAAAGAAGAGCGCAAAGCACGGTCGCTGATTGATCAAGGCTACGCTGGCGATTTTAACGGCGACGCGTACGGTTCCGTCGCGTTCCAAAATGAAAATCTCACCGTGCGCGTGAGCGACGATTTCATGCGCTCCGTACTCGACGACAAGGATTGGACGACGCATTGGGTCACCAACGCGAACAAACCCGGTCCGACGTACAAAGCGCGCGAACTGATGCTCGGTATCGCCGAGGGTACGTGGACTTGCGGCGATCCCGGCTGCCAGTACGAAGATACAATCCAGCGTTGGCACACTTGCAAGCACACCGCGCCGATCAATTCCTCGAATCCGTGCAGCGAGTACATGTTCCTCGACAACTCCGCCTGCAATCTCGCGTCGTTGAACCTGATGAAATTCCTCCGCGACGACGGTAGCTTCGATGTCGAGCGTTACAAAGCGGCGGTGGAAATTTTTATCACCGCGCAGGAAATTCTCGTGGATCACTCCAGTTATCCGACCGAACAGATCGCGATGAACAGCCATCTGTTCCGCCCGCTCGGCCTCGGCTACGCCAATCTCGGTTGCCTGCTCATGGCGCTCGGCTTGCCGTACGACAGCGACGAAGGCCGCACGATCGCGGGCGCGCTCACCGCGATCCTGCACCTGCACGCCTACACGCAATCGGCGCGTCTCGCCGAGAATGTCGGCACGTTTGAAGGATTTTTCGCCAATCGCGAGCCGATGCTTCAGGTTGTCGAAATGCACCGCGACAGCGTTAAACGTATCCACGTCAGTTGCCCCGACTATCTCCGCGCCGCGGCGCAACGTTGTGGCGACGAAGCCGTCGAACTCGGACGCCGCTCCGGCTACCGCAACGCGCAAGTCACCGTACTCGCCCCGACCGGCACCATCGCGTTCATGATGGATTGCGACACCACCGGCGTCGAGCCGGACATCGCGCTCGTAAAATACAAACTTCTCGCTGGCGGCGGCATGCTCAAGATCGTCAACCGCACCGTGCCGATGGCGTTGCGCAAACTTGGCTACAGCGCCGTCGAAATCGAAGCGATTGATAAATTTATCGAGGACAACGACACCATCGAAGGCTCGCCCGGCTTGAAGGACGAACACCTCCCGATTTTCGATTGCGCGTTCCGTCCCGCCAAAGGCAAACGCAGCATCCAATACATGGCGCACCTGCGAATGATGTCGGCGGTGCAGCCATTCATCAGCGGCGCGATTTCCAAGACGGTCAACATGCCGCAGGAATCCACCGTCGAAGACATCATGCAGACCTACATCGAAGGATGGAAGCTCGGCCTCAAAGCCGTCGCCATTTATCGCGACGGTTCCAAATATTCCCAACCGCTGAACACATCGAAGGGCGGCAACAACGGCGGCGCCAAAGCCGAAGCCGAGGCGGCCAAAAACGAAATCGAGATGCTCAACGCGCGCGTCCTCGAACTCGAAAAAGAAATCCAGGAACTCCGCCTGCGCGAAGCCACGCCGATCCGGCATCGTCTGCCCGACACGCGCCGCGCCATCACGCACAAGTTCGACATCGCCGGACACGAAGGCTACATCACCGTCGGCCTTTACGAGGACGGCACGCCCGGCGAGCTGTTCATCACGATGGCCAAGGAAGGTTCGACCATCGGCGGACTCATGGACACCATCGGCACGCTTGTCAGCCTCACGTTCCAATACGGTGTCCCGCTCGACACGCTCGTCAAGAAATTCGCCCACCAACGGTTCGAGCCGAGCGGATTCACCAAGAACACCGACATTCCGATCGCCAAATCCATCATCGATTATTTGTTCCGTTGGCTCGGCTGCCAGTTCATCCTCGGCTATCGCGAAGAGAATTCGCCCGCCGTCCAGCCCGAGTTGCCATTGAAGGAAATCGCCGAACAGGAAAAGAAGGCCCTCAACAAGCCGGTGCAGGAACTCGAAAAGACCGGCGAAGAACAGCCGACTGTAGTCGCGGGGCCGTCCGCGCGTCCCTCCGGGCTGTCGGCGGTGCAGGCGTTGAGCCGGACCGTCCAGCATTTCATGCAGGACGCGCCGACCTGCGACACCTGCGGCGCGATTACCGTCCGCAACGGCGCCTGCTACAAATGCCTGAATTGCGGCGCCTCCATGGGCTGCTCGTAACCTACTTCACCGCGCAGACAAAAATCTTGTACGGCAACGCCGGCGTTTCCCAGTCGGTAAAAATCTCTGCGACCCGCGCGGTCCTCGCGTCCGACAGCCGGTAGCGCCGCGCGAGTTCGGCGACCGTCAACGGCAACGGCGGTGCGTCGCCCGCCGACGTCGCCGGCAACCCGGCCTCGGACAGGTGATGGCGCAACTCGCGGCTCGTCGGCAACCATTTACCCGTTTTCATCAACGCGTACGTCCGGTTCGAGTATTCCGCCTCGCGCCGGCGCGGGAAACAGACCGTCTGGTGCACGAACCGCTCGCCCGGCCGCATCTGCCGGCGCAGGTGACGCAGCAGCGGCAGCAGGCCGTCGCGCCCGGCGTAGTGCAACACCGAGCGCATCACGAACAACACCGGCCCGCGCGCCCGCAGGTCGGCGCGGCGAAATTCCTCGACGGATTTATGGAGTTGCTCGATGCGGTGGTGGTTTACGACTGCCAGTTGCGCGGGCGAGGCGTCGAGGTTGATCAGCCGGAACATTTCCGGAACATTTGACCGCGCCAACTCGGAGAGGATGAAACCGGTGCCGCCGCCGAGATCAACGACGGTTGTCGCGTTCCCGATGGCGCGACGGATAGCGGCGATGAGTGGACGCGCCGCGTTGCGGTTGGAGAAATAACCTTCGTGGACGGAGTGCCAGGTGTCGCCGTAAACGTGTTCGTGGTGCGCCGGCACGGCTCAGTTCCGCAGCGATTGGATCGGCGCGGGGATGCGGCCGCCGAGACGGACGAACGCGGCGCTGGCGCCGGTGTTGCGAATTTCCATCACCGTCGCGGAGCCGAACAGGCCGCCGAACTCGACCAGCTCGCCCGTCTTCGCGCCGGGCACGGGAATCAGGCGGACGCCGGTGGTTTTGTTGTTCATGACGCCGATGGCCATCTCGTCGGCGATGATGGCGGAGATCGTCTCGGCGGGTGTGTCGCCCGGGATGGCGATCATGTCGAGGCCGACGGAACAGACACTGGTCATCGCTTCGAGTTTCTCCAGCGTCAGGTGACCTTTCGCGGCGGCGTCGGCAAGCGCGCTGTCTTCGCTGACGGGAATAAACGCGCCGCTCATGCCGCCGACGGAACTCGACGCGAATGCGCCACCTTTCTTGACGGCGTCGGTCAACATCGCGACGGCGGCGGTCGAGCCGGGGGCGCCGATCTTCTCGATGCCGAGCGTGCGGAGGATTTCGCCGACGCTGTCGCCGACTTCCGGCGTCGGGGCGAGCGAGAGGTCAACGATGCCGAACGGCACGCCGAGTTCGGCGGCGACTTCGCGCCCGATGAGTTCGCCGACGCGAGTGACGCGGAAACTGGTGATTTTGATTTCCTCGGCGAGGTCGCCAAGCGTCAGCGGTCCGCCAAGCTGGATGCGGCGGTGCAACGCGCTGCTGACGACGCCGGGACCGGAGACGCCGATGTTGATGGTCGCCTCGGCTTCGCCTTCGCCATGGTATGCACCCGCCATGAACGGGTTGTCCTCGGGGATGTTCGAGAAAATGACGAGCTTGGCGCAGCCGAACCCGCGCTGCGCTGCCGTGGCCGCGGCGATCTTCAGGAGGATCTCGCCCATCTGGCGGACGGCGTCCATGTTGATGCCCGCACGGTGGCTGGCGACGTTGACGGAGGCGCAAACGCGCTGTGTGGAGGAAAGGACTTGCGGCAGGCTTTCCATGACGATGGCGTCGCCGCCGCTGATGCCTTTCTGTACGAGCGCGGTGAAACCGCCGACGAGGTTGATGTTGCACTCCTTCGCGGCGTCGTCGAGCGTTTGCGCGAGACGCAACGCGGCGCCGTGGCCATGTCCGGCTAGGAGATGCGAGGCAGGAGAGATGGCGAGGCGTTTGTTGGTGACGGGAATGCCGTACTTGCCGCCGACGCGGTCGCAGGTGCGCACGAGCGTCGAGGCGTGGCGGAGGATTTTCTCGCGGAGCTTCCGGCAGACGTTGTCCACGCTGGAAGCGGCGCAATCGTTGACGTTCAGGCCGAGCGTCACGGTGCGGACGTCGAGGTGCTCGGCGTGCAACATCTGGATGGTCGAAAGAATTTCGTCGGTGCGGAGCATGCGGGCAACATTCTAGGGACGAAGCCGGCACGAGACAAGCGCCGAAATCGGCCTTGTGTCACCGCTGCTGGGCGCGCTAGGGCAGTTCCAAACAGCCCGCATGGAGGGCGGCAACTCACCATTTGTGCATCGCTGGTCGTGCGGCTTGACTCCGAATTGGTTTTTGCACAGAATCCGCATTCGAAAGGAAAGAGAACGTGCCCAGAGGAGAATATCGCAAGCGTCACGAACGCTTCGGGCTGTCAGCCGAGGTTCAGGACTCCCCCCTTACCCCCTCCCTACTGGCGCCCATGCGACGCCTCTGCTGAAAAGCAATTTCCTATCAGTTGGCCTCCGGGGAGGCGGAGTTGGTTGGTGGCGACGAAGATGTTCTCGTGCTGGACGCGCGCGCTAAAACCTTCCTCGCGTCCCATCTCATCGAGGTCGGCCTGCAGGAGCGCCAGTTCCCAGCGTTTCGGAATCTCGACCTGCGCCGTCAACACGAAGTCCTCGCCTGCGCAATCCCAGTAGAGGTCCACGATGTTGATGTCCTTACCGGCGAGGTACTGGCTGAACCGGTGAATGATGCCGGGTTTGTCCTTGCCGAGAGCGGTGATGACGAACCGTTCACCCATTTTGTGTTCGACTGGTGTAACGGGCGCCGCGTACGGCCGGGCTGCGACTTCCAACGCGCCGCCCGGTGGCGCCGCTTTCTGGATGCGCACGACGATGTCCTGCGCCGCGACGGTTTTCGGAAAGCTGACAACGAGGATTTGCGTGAAATAGCCGCCGAGCACGGTCTGCGAACAGGCGTCGATGTTGCCGCCGAGCGCGACGATGACGCCACTGACCGCCGCGATGATGCCGGGGCGGTCGTCGGCCATCACGTTGAGGACGTACGCATGTTCAAAGCGGGTCTTCATTGGAAATGTTACACATTCTAGCGCAAGAGCGACAGGAAGGGAAGCGTATCGGAGGTTGTAGTCGCTGCGCCATCCCTGCACGCCGATGGTGGCTACGACGATGATGAAAGCTCAATCAGCAAGAAAATGAGTGCGATAACAAGCTCGATGATTCCGATGATTATAAACCACGTCAGAACCTTTCTCCGGATCCAAACAAGCGCGGATTCCAGCCAACGTGGATAAAAAACGGCCCATAAGAATAGGATTGTCGCAAATAGGAAAAGCGTTCCGAAAAACTCCAGCAAGAGAAACCGACCTGCTATTCCTTCCGGGCTAGTTGCCTCCTGTTTATACAGGAAGTAGGACAAGCCTCCGAGGACACAGGCAATCAGTGGAGTAAACAACGCCAGCAACCAACGATCACCTGTACTGAGTTCGATGTTGGAGCGGTCCGACAGCATCCAATCAACGTCCTCAATACGGCAGCGGGAAACGAGCGGTCAGGGCGCGGACTTTGGATTTGACGGCGGTGGCGACGGCGGCGTCCTCGGGTTTGTCGAGGACTTCGATGATCAGGGCGGCGATCTGTTGCATCTCGGCTTCCTTCATGCCGCGCGTGGTGACGGCGGGCGTGCCGATGCGGACGCCGCTGGTGACCATCGGTTTCTCAGGGTCGAACGGAATCATGTTCTTGTTGACCGTGATGCCGGCTTTGTCGAGAGCTTCCTGGGCGATCTTGCCGGTGAGCTTCTTCGGGCGGAGGTCAACGAGCATGAGATGGTTGTCGGTGCCGCCGCTGACGATGCGCAGGCCGCCTTTGGCGAGCGCGGCGGCCATGGCGGTGGCGTTCTTGATGATCTGCTGCTGGTAAACCTTGAACGCGGGTTGCATCGCTTCCTTGAAGCAGACGGCCTTGGCAGCAATGATGTGTTCGAGTGGACCTCCTTGGATGCCTGGGAAAATCTGGGAGTTGACGGCCTTGGCGTGGGCTTCCTTGCAGAGGATCATGCCGCCACGCGGGCCTCGGAGCGTCTTATGGGTGGTGGTGGTGACGATGTCGGCGTGCGGGACCGGGTTCGGGTGCAGCCCGGCGGCGACGAGGCCCGCGATGTGGGCCATGTCAACGATGAGTGTAGCGCCGACTTCCTTGGCGATAGCAGCAAACGCGGCGAAATCGAGCGTGCGCGGGTAAGCGCTGGCGCCGACGACGATGACACGCGGTTTCTCGGCGCGGGCGAGCTTGACGACTTCGTCCATGTCAATCTGTTCGGTCTCTTTGCTCAGGCCGTAGGGGACAATTTTGAAGAGTTTGCCGGAGAAATTGACGGGGGAACCGTGGGTGAGGTGGCCACCGAAGTTCAGGCTCATCGCGAGAAGGGTGTCGCCGGGTTTGGCGACGGCGAAGTAGGCAGCCATGTTGGCTTGGGAGCCGGAGTGGGGCTGGACGTTGGCGTGGTCGGCGCCGAAGAGTTGTTTGGCGCGGTCGATGGCGAGTTGCTCGGCGACGTCAACACATTCGCAGCCGCCGTAGTAACGCTTGGCGGGATAGCCCTCGGCGTATTTGTTCGTGAGCACGCTGCCGGCGGCTTCGAGGACGGCGAGAGAGACGAAATTCTCGCTGGCGATCAGCTCGATGTTGTCCTGCTGGCGGCGCGTTTCTTCCCGAATGGAATCATAGATCTGCGGGTCGGTCTGGGCGAGGACGGAGTTAGTGGGTTGGCAACAGGTTGGGGGATGATCCATTTTCTTTACTCGCTGCTCGTGGCGGCCGCCTTCGAATTCGGTTTTGAACCAGACGTCGAGGATGGCGACGGCTCGTTCGTTGGTCATGCCCTCGGCGTCAGCACTAAGGATGATAATGTTGGCGTCGTTGTGCTGACGGCTAAGTTGTGCCCAGTGTTCGTCATTGACGAGTGCGGCACGAACGCCGATGACGCGGTTGGCGGCGATACTCATGCCTATGCCGCTTTTACAGATGAGGATGCCGCGGTCGAACTTACCGGCAGCAATTTCTTTGGCAACGGCGAAGGCATAGTCTGGGTAATCGACCGACTGAGAGGAGTTGGAGCCGAAATCGGCGCAGGGAAAGCCGTGTTGTTTGAGCCAAGTTGTCAGCGCGGCTTTCAATTCGACTCCACCGTGGTCGGCGGCGATGGCGACTCGGAGCGAGTGTGCGGGCGCGGCACCGTCTTCAGCGACGGCATTGCGGGCGGTTTCGGTCTGTTCGATGAAGGCGAGGATGCTGGGCATGGCTTTACTGATCTGGTCGCGGGTGCGTCGGTACACTTCTGTGGGTTGTCCGATCGGATCGGGAATGTCGCGGCCGATGATTTCGCCGTCCTCAAATTCACGAACGACGAAAACTTTTTCCGCCGTAGCGGGGTAGAACGTCTGGATGGCGTCCTGTTGCTGGCGGGTCATGGTGAAAACGTAGTCGGCTTCCTCGATGAGGCGCGAACTGAGCGACTGACTGCGGAAGTTGGAGATGTCGATCCCGACCTCGGCCATGGCCGTGACGGCGACATCGGTAGCGAGCTGACCGTCGAGCGCGCCGAGACCGGCAGAGAGCACGCGCAGGTCGGTGCGACGAGCGAGCTGGTGGCGCATCAATGCTTCGGCCATTGGGCTGCGACAGACGTTGCCGGTACAGACGAAGAGAATGGTTTTCATTGCCACGACAGCAGCACCCGTATGCCCTTGAGAATATCCACGGCACGTTGGAGGACGACGTCGCGGACGGACGTGTCCTTGGATTTATCGGAGTCGGCGCCGTTGGTCTTGTTGGTGGACGATTTGACGCCGGGCAGATCGAGCGATTCGCCGCGGTGATATTTCACGAGGTCGGCTTCGGTCATCATCTTGTGGGTCTGCTCGGCGGTGAGACTGGCGGTGAGCGTCATGTTGGTCGAGTTCAACATCGCATTCTGCTCGGCCTTGGCGTCAATCTTCACAGGCACATCTGGCGTGATACCGCCGGGAAACATGTTGCCCTTGGGCAACTCAATCTTGGCGGCGGCGATGCGCAGTACGCGTCCGTCGGAGAGCGGCAGGTCCTCCCAAACGAGCGCGTCACCAGAGGTGGCAGCGCCGATAACGATACCACGGTCCTGGGCGCGCAACGCGCCGGCGAGCACCTCGGCGGCGCCGCGCGTGCAATGGTTCACAAGAATCATCAGCGGCGCGTCAGCCATGTTGGCGCTAGCGCGCGTGTCGGAACGGAAAGGCACGGGCGGTTTGTCGGAAGACTTGATGGTGAACAAATCCTGGCCATCGCGCAGGAAACGGCCAGCCAGCGCGGCGGCGGCAGCGTAGTTGGTGCCATCGGCGAACCGCAGGTCGAGCACGTAGCCCGTCACGCGTGCCGCGGCAAACTTCGTCAGTTCGGCGTCGAGTTCCGACACCGCAGCCTGCTCAACATCGGCCAGCCGGATGTAGCCGATCTTCGGGTTAATCACTTCCGCACGCGCCAACCGCTGTCCAGTTTGGGCGCAGGCTTCGATCGCGGGGACTTTAGATTTTGCCTCCTCGGCGGTGAGCAGTTGCGCGCCAGCGCCGAGCGCCTTCAATAGGCCGGTAATCGTGGCGTCGCCGAGCTGTTTCCCGTCGAGCTGGCCCGCGTCGACGTAATGAGATTTGAGCAAGCCGATGATCTCGGTCGTCTGCTTCAACTCGACGTCGTTGTCATCGGCGATGCAACCGACCGCCGCCAGTCCGATGGAAAATCCAACGAGTAACTTCTTCATAATTCCTTCCTACCTTTTCCGCAACGCGCGGCCCGCAATATCGCGCCGGTACTGCATTCCGTCAAAATGAATCCGCGCCACCGCCTCGTAGGCCCGCGCCACCGCGCCCGCGATGCCGTCCCCGAGCGCCGTCACGCCAAGCACGCGGCCACCGTCGGTCACGATTGCGCCATCTGCGCCTGCCTTCGTCCCCGCATGGAAAACCGTCACGCCTGGTAACTTTGCCGCGTCATCGAGGACGGAAATGACCTTGCCCTTCGCGTAATCACCGGGGTAACCGCCGGAGGCGAGCACGACGCAGACGGCGGCTTCCGGTTTCCACGCGAGCGTCATTTCGCCGAGCTTGCCGTCGGCGGTCGCGCGACACGCTTCCGCGAGATCAAAATCCATTCGCGGCAACACGACCTGCGTCTCCGGGTCGCCGAACCGGCAATTGTATTCGAGCAACATCGGCCCGTGATCCTTCGTCAGCATGATACCGGCGTAGAGGACGCCCCGGTAATCAATCCCGTCGGTCTGCAATCCGGCGAGGGTGCGTTCGAAAATGTTCCGGATTTGTTCCGGTGGAACTTTGTCGAGCGCCGGTGTCGGCGAATACGCGCCCATGCCGCCGGTGTTCGGGCCGGTGTCGTTGTCGCCGATACGTTTGTGGTCCTGCGCGGCGGCGAGGATGCGGAAACATTTGCCGTCGGTGAGCGCCATGACGGACGCTTCCTCGCCGACGAGACATTCCTCGACGATGAGTTGGTCGCCCGCCGCGCCGAAAACCTTCTTCTCCATGATGTCAGCGATGGCTTGTTCCGCCTCGGCGACGGTCTGCGCGACGATGACGCCTTTGCCGGCGGCGAGGCCGTCGGCCTTGACGACGACGGGCGCGCCCCACTTGCGGACGCAGGCGCGGGCGGCGTTGGCGTCGGTGAAAATCTCGGCGCGCCCGGTCGGGACGCCATGTTTGAGGAAGAATTTCTTCGAGAAGACCTTGCTGCCTTCGAGTTGCGCCCCGGCTTGCGACGGGCCGAAGATGCGGAGGCGGCGCGCTTTGAAGTAATCGGCGATCCCGGCGCAGAGCGGCGCCTCGGGGCCGACGACGGTCAGGCCGATGCACTGGAGCTGGACGAAATCGGCGAGCTTGGGAATGTCGGTCGGCGCGATAGGAACGCACTCGGCAAGCTGGGCGATACCGGGATTACCAGGTGCACAATACAGCTTGGTCGCCAGTTTGCTTTGGGCCAGTTTCCAGACGAGCGCGTGTTCGCGTCCGCCGCTTCCGATGACAAGGATTTTCATGAACTCGCGGGGCGCACTGTAGGTCAATCGTGGATGAATTTGCAAGACTTCTTGCCGTCGGATTTGTAACATGAGCGACATGAAACAGATTCTCGTTGGAGCGACTCTCTGCGCCTGCACTGCGCTGGCCGATGCGGAGACGCCGCTAAAATGGCAGCAGACCGACACGTCGCTGGCGTTGCAGAGCGGCGAGCGCGTGGTTTGGCAACTCACCTTCAAGAAGGAGGAGGGCAAACCGTACTTCCACCCGTTGAATCTTGCCGATGGGACGACGCTGACGGCGTTGCGGCCCGACGATCATCCGTGGCACCGCGGCTTGTGGTGGTCGTGGAAGTACATCAACCACGTCAACTACTGGGAAGAGAACAAGAAGACCGGCTTGAGCGACGGCCGCACCGAGCTTGTCAGCGTGAAGGCCGAACCGCACGACAACCATTCTGCCCGCATCGAGATGGCGTTGAACTATCATCTGCCCGACAAACCGCCGCTCATGACCGAGAAACGCGTGCTCGAAGTGTCCGCACCGGATGCGAAAGGCAACTACTACATTGACTGGCTGGCGACGTTCACCGCAGGGAGCGAGGATCTGACGCTGGAGCGCACGCCGCCGAAGAATTTCTCCGGTGGCTATGCCGGTTTGTCCTGTCGCATGACGAAAGATGTCAAGGGCTGGACCTACACCAGCAGCGAAGGCGTGACCACCTCGAAGGAGAACTACGGCAAGAAGGCGCGCTGGCTCGACTACAGCAAGGGCGGCGGCATCACCATCTTCGATCACCCGTCGAACCTGCGCCATCCGACGACTTGGTATCCGAACGAGATGCCGTTCTTCAGCCCCGCGCTGTTGTTTGCCGAACCGTACACACTTCCCGCTGGCAAGACGCTGACATTGCGCTACCGGGTTCTCGTCCACTCCGAGCCGATGGACAAGGACGCACTGGAGAAAGCGTGGAAAACGTTCGCTGGGCTCCGGTAGGGCGCGGTGTCCCCACCCCGCCGCCGGGTCTGCCACGGCGGGCTGGGACAGCCCGCCCTACCACAAATCAGTGCGGAAGGCCGAACAGGTAGTACACCAGGCACAACAGGCTCAGCACCACGGAACCGGCGTTCAACTCACGCCAGCGCCCCGACGCCAGCTTGATCAGTGGATACACCACCAGCCCCGCCGTCAGGCCGTTGGCGATGTTGTAGGTGAACAACATCATCACGATCGTCACGAATGCCGGCGCCAGTTCCGTCAGGTCGTCGAAGTCGATCTTACGGATCGAGCCGATCATCAGCACGCCTACCGCGACCAATGCCGGGCCGTAGGCGTACTTCAGATGCTGGAGCGGCGTCACCAGCGGGATGAAGAACAGCGACGTCGCGAACAACGCTGCCGTTACCACCGAAGCCAGCCCGGTGCGCGCCCCTTCGCGGATGCCGGTGGCTGACTCGATGTACGCGCCGCTCGTCGAGGTGCCGACCAGTCCGCTGAACATGCACGTCAAAGCGTCCACCAGCATCGGGCGCTCGATGTCGGGGAAATTGCCTTTCTCGTCGAGCATGTTGCCCGCCGCGCCGACGCCGACCAGCGTGCCGAGCGTGTCGAGGAAACTCATCAGGAACAACGTCAACAGCACCGGCAGAAAACTCAGACGGAACACCCCAGCGATGTCGAGTTGGAACGCGATCTGACCGAGGTCGTACTCTTTGCCAAACGGCCACGCCATCACGCCCGTCGGCATCTTCCCGAATCCAAACGCACACCCGATCGCCGCCGTCGCCGCGATCCCGATTAGCAATGCGCCGTGCACGCGACGGAACATCAGCACCGTCATCAACAAGAACCCGGCGATGGACAGCAGCACTTGCGGGTCGTGCAGGTTGCCGAGCTTCACCGGCACCGCCTCGGCTTTCACGACCAGTCCCGTCTCGACCAGCCCGATGAACGCAAGGAATAGTCCGATACCGACGGCAAAGCTGTGTTTCATGCTCGGCGAAATCGAGTTGGCCAACCACGAGCGGACTCGGAACAGCGTGATCAACACGAACACCGCCCCGCTGACGAATACCGCGCCGAGCCGCAACTGCCAGCCGATGCCCAGCGCCGCCAAGCCGAACGCGATGAACGCGTTCTCGCCCATGTACGGTGCCACAGCGATGGGCCGGTTCGCGAGGAACGCCATCAAGAGACAGCCGGCCACCGCCGTCAAAATCGTCGCCACCGTGCTCGGCCCCACCGGGATGCCGGCAAACGCCAGAATCGCCGGGTTGACCACGATGATGTAGGCCATCGTCACGAACGTCGTTGCGCCGCCAAGAACCTCCGTGCGAACGGAGCTACCTCGTTCCTGCAGTTTGAACAGACGTTCTAGCATCGGTGGAATACGGTGCGGATGAAGGTGTCGCCGTGGATGGTACCGAAACTTCCGGCGGCGCAACTTGCCTCGTCATAACGCTCAACGGCGTCGGGCGCCTGGTGCGGATCGCGGATGGCGAACGGAACGGCGTCGCGAACGTGAATGCGTTTCTCCACCGGCGTCGGATGATCCGGCAACACCGCGACACCCGCCTCTGTCTTCTCCAGTCCGGCAAGAATGCGCCCGACCAAGCGGGAGTCGAGGTCTTCGATGGTCTTGATTTTCAGGTCGAGGTTGCCGTCGTGACCGGCTTCGTCGGGCGCCTCGACGTGGACATAGACGAAATCCACGCGTTTCAGCGCGTCGAGCGCGGCGTCGGCTTTGCCTTCGTAGTTGGTGTCGTACAGGCCGGTGGCGCCGGGGACCTTGATGACTTCGAGGCCGGCGTAAACACCGATGCCGCGGATGAGGTCCACCGCCGAAATCACCGCGCCGGTCACGTTGAAACGTTCTTTGAACGTCCACATCTTCGGACGTTTGCCGGGTGACCAAAGCCAGATTGAATTCGCCGTGTCTTTTCCCGCGGCGCGGCGACGCTGGTTTACCGGATGGTCTTTCAAAATTTTCCACGACTCGCGCGTGAGCTTGTTGAGTAAGTCGGCGGTCAGTTTTGCTTCCGGAACTTTTGGACGAATCAGCAACGGCTCCGCCGGTTCGTTCGGATAATCGTGCGGCGGCGCGCAGTCGAGACGCGGGTCGAGATTTTTTCCGACGAACAGATGACGGTAACTGACACCGGTGTAGAAGTTCAACGTCGGCGAGCCGATTTCTTCTTGAAGTGTCTTGAGAATTTCATCGGACTCAGCGGAACTGATGTGTCCGGCGGAATGATTTTTGATGCGGCCATCGTCGAAGAGGCAGATGAGATTGCAACGCATCGCCATGTCATCGTCGGCGATGTTGACGCCCATGCTGGCGGCTTCGAGGACGCCGCGGCCTTGAAGAACTTCGCACGGATTATAGCCGAGTACGGCAAGATTCGCCGCTTCGCTGCCGCTCGGCATTCCGTCTTCGATGGTCTTGAACAGACCGCAACGACCTTCGCGCGCGATGCGATCAATATGCGGTTTGCGCGCGACTTGAAGCGGCGTTTTGCCTCCGAGCCGCACGACTGGATAATCCGACATTCCGTCGCCGAGGATGATGACGTGTTTCATGCGTATCGGCTGAGCAGATACTTCTGAAACTGCCCGTAGTCAACCGGCATCCGGTCGAAATCTTCTGGCAACTTGTCGAGCGCGGTGAGCGACGCTGGAACTTCGGGCGAGAAACCGAGCAGCCGCTCGATCTCTTCGGGGAACTTCGCCGGGTGGGCGGTCTCTAACACGACGGCAGGTGAATCGCCGAGCGGTTCGGCGGCGCAGTAGTCGAGGAAGCCGCGCCAGCCGACGGCACCGTGCGGTTCGAGCAAAAGTTTGTGTTCGGCCCACGCCTGTTTGATCGTCGCGCGGGTCTGGTCGTCGGAAACGGTGGTGGAAAACAAATCGCGGCGCATCCGGAACAAATCCGGAACACGATGCAACTTACCGGTTTCGTCCATCTGGCCGCCGTAAATCGCGACGAGCCGGGCGAGATTGCTGGGGTGGCCGACGTTCATGGCGTTGGAGAGACAGTTGCGGGACGGCTCGATCTTCTCGTAGCGGCCGGTGGCGAGGAACCGGGGGAATTCGTCGTTGCCATTGACGGGGACGACGAGGCGTCGGACTTGGAGGCCCATTTCACGGGCGAAGACGGCGCCCATCATGTCGCCAAAGTTGCCGGAGGGGACGGCGATGACGAGCGGTTCGCCGAGTTGGGCGGCGGCGTGGAAATAATAGACGGCTTGCGGGAGGAGTCGGCCGATGTTGATGGAGTTGGCGGAGGAGAGCGGCAACGCTGACAGCGCCGGGTCGGCAAACGCGCGTTTGACGAGCGCCTGGCAGTCGTCGAATTTGCCGTCCACGGCGATGGTGCGGATGTTGTCGCGGAGCGTGGTCATCTGTTTGCGCTGGCGGTCGCTGACTTCGGCAATCGGGAAGAGGACGAGGACGCGGATGCCGGGGACGTTGTGGAAGGCGCTGGCGACTGCGGAGCCGGTGTCGCCGCTGGTGGCGGTGAGGATGGTGAGCGTCTTGCCAGTTTCGCGGACGAACCGGCCGATGAGCCGGGCCATCATCCGGGCGGCGAAATCCTTGAACGAGGCAGTCGGGCCGCGGTCGAGGCGCATGACTTGGACACGGTCGTAAACTTTTTCGAGGGGCACGTCGAAGTTGTAGGCGTCGGTACAGAGAGTGCGGAGCGTGGCGTCATCAAGAATGCCAACGGCAAACCGTCGGAGGACTTCGAAGGCGATTTCGGGGTACGGCTTACCGGCAAGTTCGGCGGCGGTCAGGTGCGGAAATTTCTGCGGCAGGTAAAGGCCGCGGTCGGGGGCTTGGCCTTGGAGCAATGCCTGGCGCAGGTCCACGAGCGGCGCGCTGCCGTTGGTGCTGTAAAATGCGAGCGGTTGCACGAGCGGAGAGTAAAGTTTGGCCGGTGCGAAGTCAACTGATTGGCGTGTCACAGGCGAGGCAGTGTACGCGTGGAGCTGTATTCGTCGAGTGAGATGGGTTTTGCACACCAACCACTACGGAATACATATTGCGAACAATCTTCTACTAGAAACGCCAAGCCCCAACCTTTGCGTTGGGGCTTGGCTAGGGTACGAAGAAGATGGTTAATTGTTGACGGGGGTGATGGAGGCACCGTTGGTGCTCAACAGGCGGTTCCAATCAACATGTCCGTCGCTCCAGAGAATATTACCGCCATCTGTTTTATGCGGGCTGGTAGCTCCCCACGTAGACCCGAGGGTCGCCTTGCGGTCGAAAAGTATTGGTGCACATGTGGTGCCCTGCCAATTATTTGAGTAAGCATAGGCGTAACTGACATTGCCACCATCGCCTGCAGTAATAGGGAAAGAGTTAGTTGCTGTCTGTAGTTTGTCACTTGGACAGTGCAATGATTTTGCTGCATTGCCGAAATAATTACTGAGTAAATTAAACGATCCGGCAGCGGTCGGAGTGGAGTTGTCCATGGGCATGCGTTGGGCGAAATCGTCGTAATACTGTGCGATACAAAGTCCAGCTTGCTTGAGGTTGTTGACACAACTAACACGGTACGCATTTTCCCGAATCCTGCTAAACACAGGAAACAGCATCGCAGCGAGGATGCCGATGATGGTGATGACGACAAGTAGTTCGATGAGGGTAAACGCGTGCCGTTTGGTGGTGGAATATTTCTTCATATTATCTCCGTGTTGCATGTCGTTTTATGTACACGTCTAACTTACGCGAGCACTCCCGCGTCTGTCAATTGGTAAAGTGGCGTTCGCGGCTAGATGTTTCTGCTAGCGCCGGTTCCTGTGCTGTGGCCTCCGATGAGGCAATTCGGC
>Ga0209083_1002685_pt1 | contig 16272 bp, 19 predicted proteins | sample AM7aDNAmetaG_FD_184132 | JGI IMG/M metagenome (GOLD analysis project Ga0209083, IMG submission 184132) | Freshwater microbial communities from Finland to study Microbial Dark Matter (Phase II) - AM7a DNA metaG (SPAdes) (version 3) | ecosystem: Environmental > Aquatic > Freshwater > Lake ...
TTCAAAATCTAGTAAATTTTCTAATTTTTTCATAATTATTACTTTGTTTTTTTTCTATATATTAATATTTTTCTATGATTTTTCCAAGAAATGCAAATATACTAAAAATATTTATCACAATCTGATTGTGATAAATATTTTTTTCTTGAAAAACACGTAAAAACTTCTCAACATTGGAAATATGATAAAATTGTTAAAAATGAGTTAATTAAATAACTTTGGTATGATTATTGTTGTTTAATTATACAAAATAAAAACCATATTATGAAAAAATTATTTCTAATTTTTATTGTTCTTTCATCTTTTTTAATTGGTTGCTCACCAAAAATGGTTCCGCCGCCACATATAAAAAGTAGAGAAGAAATTATTCTTGCTGCTCGTGAACAAGAAAAAGCTCAAATGTACCATGAACAAATAAATGATACAACTAAAATTGATTCTACTAAACAAACTTGGTATAAAGATTATTCTGATTATCAAAATGGTGAATTACAAACTTACTCAACATTTACTATTAATGTAGATCCAAACCCTTATTGGAGTCCTTATTTTTATTTCGGATATACTTGGGGTTATCCTTATTATGGATATCCATATTACTGGGGTTATCCTTATTACTATGGATATTATGGTTATCCTTACTATGGAGGACATAGTGGTTATTATCCACCAAATCCACCACATCACGGATTATCATCTGGGAATGGGTATTATTATGGTCATAGACCACCAATGAATCATGGACCAAATCAAAGAGGTGTTCCTAATCAAATGAATCAACAAAGAAGAGGTATTCCTAATCAAATGAATAAAGGACAAAATCCAAGATATCAACATCAACCACAACAAAGATATCAGAATTATTATCCTAACTATAAAAGACAAGGCGGAAATCAATATTATAGGAATCCAAATTCACAACCACATTTCGGACAACCAAATAGACAACCACAACAACATTTTCAATCAAATCCTAGTGGTGGATATAGAGGAAGTCCAAGTGGAGGTGGTCATCAACCAAGTGGTGGATATAGAGGAAGTCCAAGTGGTGGTAGTCATCCAAGCAGTGGAGTCGGTCATTCTGGTGGAGGAAGAAGATAATTTTTTTATTTCGATAATTTTTATTAGATTCATTAAAATTCAAAAAACATGAAAACAATTAAGATTGTATTATTATTTCTTGTTCTAGCATCACTATTTACATCGTGTGCTGAACCTAAAAATTTCAAAGATAAAAATGGTAAAGAATTTACCGCTCAACCATTTGGATGGGGAAACGAAAGTGCTCAAAAAATTGATACTGTTGTTTATCAAATTAGTATCGGTAATGTTGCTTGGTCTATTCTCACTTCAGAAACGGTTATTGTTCCTGTAATATTAACTGGGTGGTATTTATACGAGCCTGTTAGACTGAGAGATATAAACGAATCAAAACAGAAAACAGATTATAATGGTGTTCTTATAGGGTGTCTTATTATCGTTGTTATTATTTTAGTTTGGAAGAATATTAAATAATTTTTTTATTCCACCAAAACATCGTATCTTTGTATTATAAAATTTGACACATGGAAGAAGCAATTAAAAACCGCATCAAAGAAATTGAAACTCTTTTAGATTATTGGAATTACGAATACCGTTTTAACGGAAAACAAGTCGTTCCAGATCCAGTTTATGATGCTCATATGGAAGAGTTAACCGAACTCGATCCAGACAATTCAAGAATCGTAAAAGTAGGTGAAACTCCACCAGATGATGAAAGAAAAGAACAACTTCCTATCATCATGGCTTCAATGACTAAATCCAAATCACTAGATGAAGTGAAAGATTGGATGAGAAAAAAAGGAATTCCATTAGATACCGTTCTTTGTATCACACCCAAATATGATGGACTTTCTATTTGTTGTGATGTAAAATCAAACAAAGCTTGGACAAGGGGTGATGGTTTCTACGGACAAAATTCAGATCCTCATTTCAAAGATATGGTGAAAAAATATCCGTCTGATAAGTTTGAATCATTTTTACAAGCTTATCAATACGCACCTTTTGTTTATACTACCGGTGAAGCCATTATGTTAAAACATACATTCAAAACCAAATATTCAAAAGATGTTTTAGGACCAATTGATGGTTTTGACAACGGAAGAAATACCGTTGGTGGTAGTTTCAATAAATATAAGGAAGAGTTAAAACCAAGACTGAATGATATCTTATATATGAGGTATGGTTTTCATTGTGGAATGGATATGGATAAGAGTACTCAGTTAGATATTCTTAACCAGTATTTCAACAAACCCGAAGTTCCTTATAAACTTCATAAAATTGATGAACTTACAACCGAATATCTAAGGGGTCTTTTTGATCAGTGGGTAAATGATTTTGAAATCGACGGTCTTATTATTGAAGTAAACGATAAGAATTTAAGAAACAACATTGAGCCAGAACGTTCAACAAAAGATAATCCTGAAGTAAAAAATCCGGGTTTCGCAAGAGCTTACAAAGCTTCTTTTGAAGAAGTAAAGGAAACAACAGTTATAAGATTAAAATTAGATATTAGTAAAATGGGAAATCTGATCCCAGTAGCAGAAGTTGAACCTGTCATGTTAGATGGTGCTGAAGTCACTCATGTAACTTGTAATAATGCTAAAATGATTTACGATTTGAAAATCGGTAAAGGTAGTATTTTGAGATTATGTCGTAGTGGTATGGTAATTCCCTATATCATCGATGTTATAAAAGAGTCAAATGAACAATTTCTTTTTCCATCAGAATGCCCATGTTGTGGTACAACATTAATTTGGAACGAAACTAATACCCATTTAATGTGTATAAATGATAATTGTTCAGATAAAATAGTAAAACAAATTACATCATTCTTCGACATATTAGAAATTAAAAATGTAAGGGAATCTACTTTTCGACAATTATTCAATTCTGGATATGATACAATTCAGAAGATTTTAGCAATGTCTATTAATGATTTTAAAAAATTAGATAGAATGGGAGATACCAAATCTTCAAATATTTATGATGCAATTCATTCTAAAATTAATGATGTTTCATTATCAAAACTACAACATGCTTCTGGATTCTTTACAGATCAAAATAGAGGATTTAGTTTAGGTAGTAAAAAACTTATTCTTTTGGAACATTTTACACAAAGACCTTCTGTATCAGAAGTCAGTAAAATTAACGGATTTTCAGATTCTTCTGCTCTTATTTATTGTTCAAATTACGACCGTTTCTTCGAATGGTTGAAAACACTTCCCATTACTATTAAGAAAGATGAACCTTTCGTAGCAACTGGAAGTAAATGTGTTGGTAAAACATTCATTTTCACTGGTATTAGAAGGGCTGATTTAAACGAAATTATTATGAAAGAAGGGGGCAAGATAGTAGACAGTATTAGTAAAAATTGCACACATCTTATTCAAAAACCATTAGCGAATGGTAAATCATCTTCAAAATCTGATTTTGCTAATAAAAACGGAATGACTATATGGGATGTAGAACAACTTGAAAATTTTTTGAAATAACTTTCCGTTTTATCATATGATTACAAATTTCATCTAACCAGCCATTTTTAAAAGCTGAATTATATGAACTACCAGAATTTTTCTGATATTCATATCTCTTATTATATTTTTTAGCTTCTTTTTCACACATTTCTTTATTCCATTTAAGATTAATATTTGATGCTCCTAAACTTCCTGTTTTAATTTTATTTAAAATAATCCAACCATTTATTTTATAATCATCAAGAATTTTTTCTTCCATCTGAATAGCATTTTCAATAGATAAATATTTTGTTTTTTCATAAAGTTTTGGTTTTAATCCAGTTTCGTACATATGTTTATATACCGAACTTGACGATTTTTTAAAATGTTGTTCATTTCTAATTTCCATATTATATGTCAAACCAATATAACAATGATTATCATCAAATTCATATGAATATATAAGTCTTTTATATTTATTACCAACAACTTTCATATGTGATAATAGTTCAAACCATTTATTTTTAGTTATAACAACATATACTGGTCTTTCACTACCATTATTCATATCACTTTTAGTTTTATATTTTAAAGCAATTTCTTTACATCTATCGTATGTCCAATAACCACTCGGTTTTTTCAATTCAGTAAAATGTTCTATTAATTCGAACCATTTATTCTTTTTTATCTTTTCATAAACCGAAGTGGAAATATTTATTAGTTCTGTTTTAGTTTCACAATTTAAAGATACTTCTTTACATTTATCGTATGTCCAATAACCACTTGATTTTTTTAATTCATTAAATGATTTTAAATGTTTTGTTAATTCAAACCATTTATTTCTATGAATTGAATTATAGACACTTATATTATTATTCAATTCTTTTTTAGTCTTACATTTCAAAGCAACTTCTTTACATCTTTCATATGTCCAATAACCACTCGGTTTTTTCGATTCATTAAATGATTTTATATGTTTTATTAACTCAAACCATTTATTTATACGAATTATTTCATTAACTCTCGAATATTTATCAAATAATTCTTTTTTGGTATCACATTTTAAAGCAACTTCTTTACATCTTTCATACGTCCAATATCCATTAGGTTTTATTTTATTTTCAATATGACCTGTTAACTCAAACCATTTATTTTTACGAATTACTTCACTAGCACTTTTATATTTATCTTTAAATTCCTTTTTTGTCTTACATTCCAAAGCCACTCTTTTACATTCTTCATATGTCCATTTCATCATCAAATAATTATTTTTTCTAAATTTTTTATTTTCGATAAATCTTCATATATTAACCATTCAATATATTTTGATTTATTAGAAAACAAATCATCCATATATGAACAAAGTTTTTTATCAATTGATATGGATACAACTACTTTTTCTTTTTTTCTTTTCATATAAACTATTATTCTTTTTATGTATATATTAAAATATAAAGGTCAAAAAGTAATAAAACAGTAATATTTTTAAAATATTTAAAAAAATTTTATGAACAAAAAAATACCAGAAGAAAAAAAGAAAAAGAAATTTTCATTTTCTATTACCAATAAATTATTAGAAATTTTTGATGAACATATCAAAGATGAAGATATTAACAATAGATCAAAATATATAGAAAAATTAATAAGAAATGATTTGAAAAAAAGAGGATTGAATATTGAAAAAGATTTTTAATAATTTTTTTATTTCAACTATTTTTACTATATTTGAATATACATTAAAAAAAACAATAGTATGAAAAAATTAAATTTCAATGATAGAGAATTCGTATTTACTGGTGTTCGTGATGCTGGATTAAAAAATTTTCTCATTAATCATCTTGGTGGTATTGTCAAAGATGGTATTACAAAAAACACCACAGATTTAATAGTAAAGGATATAGATTCTACAAGTTCTAAAGTAATGAAAGCTTATGAAATGGGAATCAATATTATACAAATAGATGATTTTAAAGATTTAGTTGGATATATTGAAGAAATATAATTAAAATCAAACTAATATGGAAGAAGTCAAATATTTTATGTGGTATGATAGTGGAGATAATAGACCATGTTATGGACCACATTATTATTGTGATGTTGATATTATCGGAAAAAAATATTATCATACATTAAATGAATTACTAAAAACAAGTATAAGTGATTCAATAAAGAAAAAATTAACGGGAGCAAAACTTGGTACAAAAATTAAAATCCATTATTTACATTTGAATGGTAATCTAATGGTAAAAAGAATAGATGAAAATCAAGTTAAAATTCTTGATAATTTAAACAAGAGTACAAAAGAATGGAGTACTGTAAATGAAAAATTAAATCAAATTGAAATTGAAAGAGAAAAATTAATTAACAAACTGAAAAAATGAAAAAGATAATTATTTATTACTGGAATGGTAAGAAAATAAAAGATTTTGATTATGATCATAATCAGGAAATTCCTTATAGTGTTGAAAAAAGGAATGAAATAATTGATGAAATTCTCAATAAAGGTTACAACTTGATGATAAGATCACACAACACAAGTGACATGCCATCTGACAGTTTAGTTATTTATATTAGTTTATACAGTTTCGGACAACATTAAAAAATAATAATATGGAATACAAAGAACAATTCAAAATAAAAATAGAAAAATTTATAAACGACTCAACCGGAATAAAAAAGATGGAACTCATTCCTCATGTCATCGAGCGAACTCCTGAGTGTACGACAGAACTAATAACAGATTGCATCGAGGAACTCGTTAAAGAGGGAAAGATCATGGAGATAGAATACGAGGTACCACCAAGAATAAAACCATACATTTCTCTTTTGAGAAATAAAGAAATAAAGATGAATTATCGTACAAAAAGCATGTTTTTTCCAGCCAATACAACTTTAAGAATAATAAATGTCAGAATAATAAAATCAGAAGAACAAAAATGAGACCAATATCAAGAATAAAACCATACATTTCTCTTTTGAGAAATAAAGAAATAACAATAGATATTTCTGAAAAGGAAACTATTAATTTATCACAATTTGGTTCTAAACCAGATTTTGACGAATTAGAAAAATACTGGTTAGAAAATCCGGATTTGAGATTGACCCAACTTTTTGTAAATACAGGACAAATGCCAAATATTCCCGGATTTTGGTATTATATGGAAGATTATGAGTTTATGTTAAATATCGGATTTGAACCACGCGAAATAATGTTATGGGGAACCTATGGTAAAAATCTGGATCAACCATTAAAACATGTCTTTTTAAAGGATATGTCAAATGAACATATTAATGCTGTATTGACTAATGTAAAAAACATATCCGAAAAATATAAAACAGCATTTGAAAATGAATTGAAATACAGAAAAGAAAACAACATTATAATTGAAGATTGATGAAAAATATTTTAACTAAAAAAAGGGTATTAAAACCTGTTGAAAAATGTACAGCTATTTCCTGCTTGAATTGGGCTAATGAACTACTACTACACTAAAGATGTAGTTTCTACGTCACAAGCACAATGTAACCATTCACTTTGAGTGACGCTGGGTTGGTTCCTCAACCCGAAATTTCTTATATTCATAGCAGCATTGATGTCCCTGTCGTGATGCTTTCCACACTTACAGGTCCATTCTCTATCATTTAAAGTTAAATCCTTATTGATTGATCCACAAGAACTACAAGATTTACTAGAAGGATCAAATCTACCAATTACACTTAAATTTTTTCCATACCAATCACATTTATATTCAACCATAGATTTAAATTCAGACCAACCCATATCACTTATAGCACGAGCAAGTTTATGATTTTTAACCATACCAGAGACATTTAAATCTTCCATACAGATTGTATCATAGTTATCAACCAAGTATCTAGAAATCTTATGTAAATAGTCTTGTCTTTGATTTTTGATGTGTTCGTGTAAAAGAGCAAGCACCATTTTTTGTTTTAAATAATGATTTGATCCTTTGATTTTTCTTGCTAAGGATCGCTGCTGGATCCTTAGTTCATTCATAGCAGATTTGAAGAAATCGTGGTTCTTGAATTTCATTCCATCTGAAGTTATTACAAAATCTTTTATTCCTAAATCTAAACCAACTGATGTTTTTTCTTTTATTTCTTTCTTTTCTGGCTTTAATTCACCAGTATCAACCAGTATAGACACATAGTATTTGTTTGTTATTGATTTACTAACCGTTACGGTTTTAATTTCACCTTTAAATTCTCTGTGTAAATCTATATCAACCAATTTTAATTTAGGTATGAAGATTTGTTTGTTGTCCTCTGATAACCAAACGCCTTGAGGCAACTGAAATGATTGTTTTCCATATCTATTTTTAAATTTAGGAAAACCAGCGCCTTTAAAAAAGTTTGTATAGGCATTATCTAAATTACGAATAGCAAATTGTAATGCCTGTGCTGGGCTTTCTTTTAACCAAGGGCATTCAGTATTTTTTAGTTCAGTTATTTGTTTGTTTAAATCAAAGCAATCTATATTTTTTCTATTGCCTGTATAGTTGGTTATTTTTGTTTCCAGACCTAAATTATATATAAACCTAACCTGACCAAAAATTTTTGATAGGTATTCTTTTTGTTCCTGATTGGGGTATATTCTATATTTATATGATTTAAACATTAAGTTAAAGAAAACTTTTTTTATCTTTAACTATATATATTTAAAAATATATCACTTTTTTCCATTTTTAAAATGTAAATGGTTTGGTGTCAAATTCATCAAACTACACTAAAGATGTGGTTGTTTTCTTTGACGGGCTCTATAAAGGTTGCTCTTTGAATAAGGAATATAATTTTTTTACTTGTGGTAAAAAATATGTTGTTGGATTAAACAAAGAAATTATTAAGGACGAGAAAAAAAGATTGAAGAGATAAAGATATGGTTTACGAAAGTAAATCTGTTTTGGTTTTTGGTTTGACGAGAAAAAGGGGGATTTCCCCCTTTTTCTTTCTTTATCTACAGGATTCTAGAGGATTTACAATATCCAAAGGAAAAATATTAATCACTTCATCAATTACAGTTTTTGGATCCGGTATATAATCTAAAATATCACCAATAACTTTATCAATATTATGTGGATGCTCTGATAACCAACAAGTATCTAGTGCATCAATTGTAAGTTTTTTATACAAAGATCTTGTTTTGTAATATTGATGGACCACATCATTTCCAGCATTTCTAAAAGGTAAAATATGATCTGGATGTTTAGCTGTTGGGATAGTAATTAACCAATTATCAAAAGCTCCAGCAATATGAACAGGTGAACTATCATTTGTAATTGTCATTTTAGCCAAACTTATCAATGCTATCATTCCGCCTAAAGATGTTAAATCTCTTAAATCATAACATCCTTCTGGACAAATAACTGGTTGATAACCTTGTTCTTTTCCTTTTTCACTAGATAATTGTTTTCCAATTATAACAACTTTATAACCATATTCAACTAAACCATCAATAATAGATTGCCACCAAAAAACTGGAAATGTTTTACTATCCCACCAACGACCCGGATGTACAACAATCAAATCATGTATATCTACATCATCACCTAAAATATCTACAATTTCATTTATATCTTCTTGATATACTTTTAATTCAATTGGTTTATCCTGAAGTGGTAATGTTTTTCTTATAGTGCTCATTGAAGCAAAATCTGTCGGATGAAACATCACATGTGACATACTATGAAAATTATTTTCATCTTCTGGTGTAGTATATAACATTAAAGTTGCTGTTTGTTTTCCTTGATAAGATTTATAATCTTCTAATTTTATTCCTTTTATATGTTCAAATAATCTTGGATGGTGAGTTACTACAGTTATATCTGATTTTGTAAAATATTTATTTCTTATATATCTTATTACAGGTTCAGCACATAATTGATCACCCATTCCAGCACTTACTTGAATAACGATAGTTTGTGTTGAAAATTTACTATAATCTGGTGATGCTTCATTCCAATCTTTAATATCCTTTAAAAGTACCCCGAATATTTGTTCCTGTGGGGCACCAGCGTAGTGAACGATATAAGAGTTCAATCTATGGATTCCAATTTCTTTGTCTAATATATCCATTCTATTGAAGTTATACGACAAATCAAACATTTCTATCTTATCTACCGCAATTCTCAAATTGATATATGGTTGATCTGTTTCTATGGTATCTGTAAGAATTGGTGGTTTGAAAATTTGTTTATGAATTCTAGAAATAACCATTACACCAGAATTATAAAATTTACCATTCCATTTATAAACATCTTCACCATAAGCTTTTGATGCATCTTGAATATATTCTAATCTTGGTGCATATTTACCTTCGTTGAACATACCCAATTTATCTGCTGGCACTATATCAAATAAATTCGGACAATCATCTCTTATAATTAAATCAGTATCAACATAAATAATTCTATCATATTTATTTAAAAGTTGATATATCATAAATTTATTCCATTTTTGAGTTATGAGAGTTTTATCAGATTCATCAGCTACAAGAAAATCCGCACCTATTTTATCAGCATATCTTTGAATTATAGGATGGGTAATTACAGCTAAATTTTTATAATATTCACCAATAGTTACAGTAAAAACACAAGTCTTCATGTTTAATAATTTTTCTTTTTATATAATATTTTTAATCTTTTGTTTTTTAATATATAGAAAAAAAGAAATAACGTGGCTACACCAGTTTTTCCACCCGGAACATATAATTATACACCATTTATAAATAAATTCGGTCAAGCTTATTTGTGGGGTTATGGTAACGTTGGTCAAAATGGAGATAATAGTGTTGTTTGCCGATCTTCACCAGTTGCTGTTTATGGTAATCACAATTTTACAATGGTTTGTAAAGATTACAATAATGGTTGTGGAATAGATAAAAATGGAAAAGCTTGGGCGTGGGGTGATAATAGTAAAGGACAAACAGGTACTAATAATACAGTAAGTTATTCAACCCCTGTCGCGGTTTGTGGAAATCACACTTTTTGTTTTATCACTACTGGCAATAATGCTGTTTTAGCCATAGATAAAAATGGTAAAGCTTGGGGCTGGGGATATAATGGTCAATCTGCTTTAGGCACAAATAATAGCACTTGTTATTCAACACCAGTTGCTGTTTATGGTAATCATACTTTTTGTCAAATAAATACACAAACAAATTTAACTTTAGCTATTGACAATAAAGGAAAAGCTTGGGCTTGGAGTGGCGTTTTTTCTGTTAGTAGTGGTATTATTGGAAATAATACAGCGGGAGTTTCTTATTCAACACCTGTTGCGGTTTGTGGTAATCACACATTTTGTAAAGTATATGTAGGACAACTTTATATGTGTTCTGGAATAGATAAAAACGGAAAAGCTTGGACTTGGGGTAGTGCTCAGTTTGGAGGGTTAGGAAATAATAATGATACTGTTAGTTATTCCACTCCAGTTGCTGTTTGTGGTGCTCATACATTTTGTGACATAGTTTCTGGTGATAGATTTTCTGTGGCTATAGATAGAAATGGAAAAGCTTGGTCGTGGGGACAAGGTGGGAATGGATTGTTGGGTAATAATAGTGTAGTAAGTTATTCAACACCTGTAGCAGTTTGTGGTAATCACACTTTTTGTAAAATTTTCCAAAATATACACCCCGGTGGATCAGTAACTTCTTACTCTGGCCCACACTTAATAGATAATTGGGGAGTAGGTTGGTCGTGGGGATTGGCTTGGTATGGTGGTTTTGGTAATAATGTAGCGACTCCAAATTATTGCACTCCTGTTGCAATTTGGGCTAGAAATTTTTTACAATTTACTCCATCACAAAGTTATATTTATACACCATTTATAGATGCTAGTGGAAAAACATGGGGTTGGGGTTATAACACTTGGGGTGATATAGGAGACAATTCAACTGTAAGTAGATCTACTCCAGTTGCGGTTTGTGGTGGTCATACATTCTGTTCTGTACAAATAGGCATATCTCAAAGTTATGGTATAGAAAAAACTGGTAAACTATGGACTTGGGGATTTAATAGTAGCGGACAATTGGGTGATTATACTGTGGTTAATAGGTCTCAACCGGTTGCTGTTTGTGGTAATCATACTTTTTGTCAAGTTGTTTTTGGAACAAATTATTACGCTTTAGGGTTAGATAAAAATGGTAAACTATGGGGTTGGGGTAGAAATACTTATGGTCAATTAGGAACTAATGGAGCAGCGAGTGTTTCTACACCTATCGCTGTTTGTGGTAATCATACCTTTTGTTTGGTTCACGCTTCTTATGGATTAAGTGTGGCTATAGATAATCATGGAAAAGCTTGGTCATGGGGTTATAATAACTCTGGTGGTTGTGGTAATAATTTATCAGCTTCCGTAAGCACACCAGTTGCGGTTTGTGGTAATCACACATTTTGTAAAGTGTTTGCTGGTGATACAATGGCTGGTGGTATGGATATACATGGAAAAGCTTGGGCTTGGGGTGATTGTTTTGCTGGAGGTAGAGGTGACAACATTAATTATTATAATGTATCAACACCGGTTGCTGTTTGTGGTAATCATACATTTTGTGATATAATGATCGCTAGAAATGTTGGGGCTGGTGTAGATAATAAAGGTAAAACTTGGGTGTGGGGGAATAACGCTAATGGTGATTTAGGCATTGGGTCAGTGACCAGTTTTCAAACACCTGTTACTATTTGGGGAGATCGAGCATTTTGTAAAATAATTTGGCACCAAACAGGATTCTATAATTCTTTAGGTTTTGGTATTGATAATTTTGGTTTTATGTGGGCTTGGGGTAATAATCAATACGGAGCATTGGGTGATAATTCAATTGTTTGTAGATGTACACCTGTCGCTGTCTATGGTTATAAACAATACTATCAAGCTAGTGGAGGTGGTCCATATGTGGTGCCAATTATTAACATTTTGGTTAGACATAAAATTGGTGGTGGTTTATACTTCTTTAAAACCGGATAAGATTTCTTTCAATTCTTTTAATTTTTCTTCTTTCAAATTTGATTTATAAGAATGAAATAAATATCCATTTGGAATACCACTATATTCTATTTTATGTAAAGTTAAATTAAAACTGAGTGTAAATTCATCTTGATAAAAATCAGAATTTATACCTATTTTCAAATTTTCTTTAGACATAATTATTTGAGAATCAACTACACAAGGATTACATTTAAGTGGTTTCCAAATATTATGATATTGTTTTGGTGAAGATATAAAACAAGTTGATATGCCTTGATTTCTTTTATCGTTTAATATAATTGGATTAGTAAATTTTATATTTGCTCTATATCCATCTTTAATAAATACATATTCACCCATTTTTGTAAAATCTGGAGTATCTGGATGAACCAGAACATCACCATCAAAAAATATATTCCAATCTGCTTCTTTTCCTAATTCATATATTTGAAGTTTTTCATAATGTATATGCCAATCTGGAAATTTACGTCTATTTATTTCTATAAAATTAGCACCTATTTTATCAGCATATTTTTTTATTAATGGAATAGTAATTTCCATCATTTCTGGAAAATAATTATTTATATTAAGTGTATAAACATTTATCATATTCTTCATTTATTCTATTAATCAAATCATCATCCATAACTTCTTTATAACTACCAATAATACCTTTATTTGGAACAAAATTCGGTAAATTTGGATCATGTAAATCCGGTATAGAATCAGCTATTTCTCTACCAATAAAATTTTCTATTTTTTCTTTTATTGTTTCAAAGTCATTCAAAATATCTTCATAATGTACAACTAATAATTTATCTTTATATTTCATCCAACCATCAAGATGTATAGTATATCTATCTATATAATCGGAAGGTTCTATGAAAATATGAGGATCTGGATATTTTTCAAAATATTTATAACCAACATCACAAGGTTTCATAAATATCCAATCTTTAAATTCTGGAAAAATAGATAATCCTTCTTTTAAAAATTTATAATAACTTATAAGTACATCCTTAATATCCCTTTGTACATATATAACATTATAATATTCAAATAATTTATCTATATTTTTCTCAAAAAATTGAACTTGATGATGTGATTTAAAAATAATATCTGAATTATAAGGTTGATATAACATACTTCTTGTTGCATATTTAAGATAATTTTCAAGAGTATATTCTTTTTCTGTATAAGGTAATTTTCCAATAGGAATAAAATCACCATTGTTTTTATAATTAATTAAATTTATAACTAAATGTGTACCTGCACGTTCATGTGTAACAACTAAAATATTTTTCATTTAATAAATTCTTAATTTATCTATTTGTTTAAAATCATTACCAAAAAATACTCTTGTATAAATATTTTCTGTCATTCTATCACAATCATGTATAAAACAAATCTTTTTCTTCAATGAATATACTGTAGATATTGGAATCATTCTACCACTTTTTATTCCTATTGGACCATCAATTATGATAATATCCCAATCTGTTTCATATAAAATTTCTTCTATTGTCTTATTTTCAAATTTCATTTTTAAAATATTCAAAATATTTGGATTGTCTAAATATTCTAACCATTTTTTTGCATCTGTATTATATTTATATTGAAAAATTTCATAATTACCAACTAACAAAGGTTTTATTTTTTCTATCCAAAAAGGATCATCTTCAATAAATAAAGTATATCCAGAATTTATCTTTGTCCAAAGATAAGAATCTCTACCCATACCAAATACAAGTAAATTACAAGGTGATAATTCAATTATTAAATTATAAATACTTTCATATTCTTCATATGACATTTGTCCATAATTTTTCTGAACTAATTTTTCTATTTCATCTATTCTTTTCATAAATTAACCATTCTTTACCATCTTTTATTTCATAAATTCTTTTTTCATCCTCTTTTATATTTAAATGTATTCCCCATTCATTTAACTTTTTTAAAAAAAGTTTTTCATTATTTACAGTCAAATTATAATCATAATTCCTATTACCACCTTCAGTATCATTTAAATGCCATATGATAGCACTTGGATTTATAAAAAGTTTATATCCCTTTCTATGAATTGAATGAGTTGTTACTGTATCTTCCCTATGACCGGCAGGTGCAAATTCAAGAGGATATCTATCAATCAATTTCTTTCTGAAAAGATAATTACTATAAATATGTTCAACCCTTTTTAATGTATTATCTTGATTTCTACACATTTGAATATTAAAATATCTATAAATATCACATACTTTATTATAAATTTCTGATGTATATTCTATTTCTCTATTAATGTTAAAATCTTTTTTTGATAAAATCAATCCACTTAAAGCACCTACATTAGTATCTATATTTTCTGATAATAATTCTAAAACATTAATTTCTAATATGTTATCATCATCAGTTTTAAAAATCCATTCAGTATTTACATGATTAAAAGCTATCTGCTGGGCGTATGTTTGTCCTTTTGATTGACCATGATAATATTCAAAATCAATTCCTTTTAATTTGAAAAGATTTAAGATATTCTTAAAAATGTCTATATTATAGAAATCCTTATTATCATTATCATCAACAAGAATTATCTTTTTTGGTTTTAATGTTTGGTTTAAAATAGACATTAAACAAAGTGGTAATGTTGTATTATATCTACCACGTGTAGCCAATGTAACAGTAATATCTATCATTTATTATATTTAAATCTATCAAAAAACCAAGCATAATTATTCCATATCCATTCGGTTACATCTTTACCTAGTAATTCTTTCGATCTGGAATAAACTGGTTCTAATTTTTTTCTTATTTTATGATCTCCAAATATACCATATACTTCATCATCTTCTTTTGTTATTTGCTCAATATTATCAAAATCATGATTGAAATAAGGTAATTCCAAATATTCATATACTTTTTTCATGGTAATATCTGGATATAAACATAAATCTTCAAATCGAATAAATAACATTTTTGAATCGATTCCTTGACGAATAATTTCAGATAAACGTTCTATTGCTAAACCGACTGGTGGATTAGACATCCACGTATCAATTCTTTTTGGAGTTGTAGTATTTGTTCCAGAAGTTCCTGTTGTTCCTGATGTTCCAGTTTTACCAGATGTTCCTGATGTTCCTGTTGTTCCACTTTTACCATCTTTTCCAGATGACCCCGCTATACCTGATGTTCCTGTTAATCCTGAACTTCCTGATGTTCCAGATGAACCCATGAAAGACCCGTCAAGACCATCTTTTCCACTACTACCAGCAGTGCCTGCGGTTCCAGTTGCTGTTGTTCCTGTTGTTATATAAGAATAATAACCGTTGGAATATTTTTCCCACAACCCGAAGCCATCTCTACCAAAATAGATATATCCTTCCTCTGGATTATCTATATCTAATGGACTAATTAATTGGATCTTTTTAAAGCTCATCTAAGAAAAAAGATTTTATCTCTATATATAAAAAATTAAAGACGAAAAATATTATTAAAATGATCTAATTGGTAATACATTATACACTAAATCTTTTCTAACATAATGGGATGTTGCGTCGCCGCAGTCATATCTCCAAGCAAGGTTTTTATCATATTCAGATGAAGACCATCTAGTTTTACTATAAAAAAATGTTCTAAAAGCCAGTGGTAGTGTATTATCATCGCATCTATTATATATTTCTACCAGTTCGTTTAATGATGGTAAGTACCAACCATTCCAACCAGTAGCAGGTGCGAAATAACGGGCCACATAAGCAGCAATTGTTGTTGTATGACACCCTGCGATTATTCTTGATGTATTAGCGTAACC
>Ga0209083_1002686_pt1 | contig 16263 bp, 20 predicted proteins | sample AM7aDNAmetaG_FD_184132 | JGI IMG/M metagenome (GOLD analysis project Ga0209083, IMG submission 184132) | Freshwater microbial communities from Finland to study Microbial Dark Matter (Phase II) - AM7a DNA metaG (SPAdes) (version 3) | ecosystem: Environmental > Aquatic > Freshwater > Lake ...
ACCGATTCCTGCCATTATTTGTGGTACGGCATGAAGCGTTGGTTCCACGATGGCAGCGATTTTGTCGATCAGACCGAATTCACCGATGCCGGAGATAGCTTTATATGGCATATTTTTACGTAAATTATTAAGGTGTATTATTGCTGTTCATCATCTCTACCTAAAAGCCCTTCTTTCTATATAAAAAACAATACTTTATACATAGCTATAGTTTTTGTTTCTTATTTTTTGTTTTTGTCATTTACTGCAAGTTTTGTAACTTATTTGTGTCATTTACAGGAACGTGTTACAAGGCGGTGAGGCATGGGCGTAAAGATCAGAGAAAGGAAAATGGCTTCGGGTGATGTCGCCTTTTACATTGATACTTATCATAAGGATTTCGGGCGGTTCTCCCAAAAAACAGGTTTGCAGGCGAATCCGAAAAACCGGAAAGTGTTTAGTCAGATCAAGGCTGAAGCGCTGGAGATGATGCGGAAGGTTGAAAAGGATTTGCAGCGAGACCCTTCAGGGGTATTCTCCAGAAAAGCAATGGCCGGTGATGATTTTGTTGAGTATGCACGTAAGCGGGCTGAAAAAGAGCACTACGCTTCATACATGAATGCGCTAAAAAGATTGGTTGAGTTTACCGGTGGAAGTGTTTCGTTTAAAAGCGTCAATTCTCAATGGCTTGAGCGGTTTAAAGGTTATCTGTTGACCGTTGATGGATTAGGTAGTAATTCGGCGAGTACATACTTTATTTTTGTCAAGGGAGTTATCCGTTTAGCGTTCAAGGAAGGGTATGTTTCTGATGATTTCGTTGGCAAGGTGGACGGAATAAAAAAACAGCCGGTTGAACGTCACGTTTTAACCCTTGATGAACTTGATGCACTTAGCAGAACAAAGTGTACCAATCAAATGGTAAGGGCGGCGTTTATGTTCGCCAGCTTTACAGGGCTTAGGCTTTCTGATATTGAGCTGATGAAGTGGGAAAAGATCATCATTGAGAACGGGCAGTACTTCATGAAGTTCAAGCAAAAGAAAACAGGCCAGTTCGAGAAAATGCCGTTATGCGCTCAAGCTGTTGAGACGTTGCAGAGCGTTCAGAAACTCCATGCTGAATATGCGCCGGAAGGTGATGAGCGGGTTTTTATTCTGCCGGGCCGGTCGCAGATTGGTGTTATTCTGTATGAGTGGGGGCTCCGGTCGGGATTGAGTTGGCGGTTACATTTTCATGCCAGCCGTCACACTTTTGCATCAATGGCCTTATCAGCGGGTACTGCTTTTTTTACAGTAAGTAAATTGCTTGGACACCGAGATTTACAAACCACTGAAATTTATTCTCACTCATTCCAGAAAGACCAGATCGAAGCAGTTCAAGGCTTTCCGATGTTATCGCCGGTGATAGAAACGCAGGCGGTGACAATGTTACCATCGGTGATTGTATCAAAGCCGGAGCAAATAGTGAAGCTAAAACCAGCAATGAAACCGCAACCGGGTAGCGTCACCGAAGCTCTTCGGGCGAAGGGCGAAAAAGTGGCAGCAGCTCTTTCATTGAAACAGAATGCAGCAGGGAAGTATGTGTTTAATGGAAAGGAGTTTACGGCGGTGGAGCTTGCTTTGGAAGTTTGAGCAGTAAGGAAATTTTATTCCATGACCCGGCTTAGACCGGGTTTTTTATTGCCTGAAAATAAGGCATTGGAGAGTGATGAGGCTGCCGGAAGTGGGGTTGTGTGGGAAAAACGGCCTAGTAGTTTGTGGCGATGGAGCAGTACCAATTTGAAGGTTTTGAGGAGGTGATAAGCCAGAGGGGAACCGTCAAAAGTTGCCCATAATGTTGATAACTTTTAGTGTAACCCCGAATTCATGGCTACTTTTTTTTGCCTGGAAGCATAAAAAAGCTGTAACCGAATAATATAAAACAAGATAAAAAAATCACTTTCTCATAAAGGAAATGCTGTTTTTGTCCACACAGGATATTATAATTAATGGTTGGTGATGATAAAAGCCTGTTAGCGGTGTAAGCTTTTGATAGGTAGTATGTATAAAAAGATGGAACGCAAAGTGACCAATAAAAAATAGTGCGTTTTATTTTTGTTACGGCATCATTACATATCAGTCGTTGGAGAGGACAGTATTCTAAAACAAAACACAGTACCATGAAACAAGAGATGACAATCACAAAGCAGGAACCACAGGTGGCACCATTTCTGAGGCCAGAACAAAAGTACATGACCATTGAAGGGGTCAGGACATTCATGCAGAAGATGTGTGGTTACAGTTTATCCAAGAGCCGGATTTATGCTTTGACCATGAATGATGAGATACCACATCGCAAAGGGCCGGGAGGACGGTTGATATTCCCGATTGATGAAATCGTCAAATGGATTGAAGGTGATGAGAAAAAGGAGGTGGTATGAGGGATGGTGCTGAAGGAAAAAGCAGGGGCCTCAAAGTTGGCGCTTTGAGACCCTTGCAAAATAACAGGTGTACATTTCGAGGCGTACCCCTGCAAAGTACAAAACCAACTTCAGGAAGTCAACTTTTTAGCGCAAATCAGCACATCCGGACAATTGACCGGATGTCTGTTGATGCCTTTTGCTTTTTCCATAATTGGCCGCACATGATCATATGCGGGAGGTGCTGCCATGAGTGAGGCGTCTGACGGGACGGCGATGCCGCAGGCGGCCAGGTTAGAGGGAGCGAGGAGGAGGGTGCAGTTGAGTTGTGCTGCACTCCCCCGCTTTCCTGATGAGGAGGTGGCTGATGATTTTTTTGGTCCGGTGGTGAAGTATTTGCAGACGATGACGGATGCTCCGAGGGAGTTTTTGTTTGTGAGTATGTTTATGACTGCGGTGGCGGTGATCGGGAACAGGGTTTCGATGCAGGTTGGGAGCCAGAGGGTTAAGCCGAATTTGTACGGGATTTGCCTTGCGGGGTCAACGGTGGGCAGAAAAACAACGGCGGTATCGTTTTGTACGCGGTATTTGAGGATGACTGAGGAGGTGCTGCAGGAGGAGGAGGTGCGGTTCCGGATGCCTGATTCGGGAAGCCATGAGGGGTTAATGGAGAGTATGCGAGAGCCGAGGCTGTTGAGGAAGGTTGAGGGTAAGGGTGCGAAGCGGATAGAGACTGAGGAGATGGAGGTTAAGGAGGTGATGAACTCAGGGATTGCTTGTTATAGTGAGTTTGCGAGCTTTCTGGACAATCTGCGGAAGGATTACAATAAGGGGATGGAGTCGTTTATTCTTGAAGTGTATGACGGAAACAGCCATACACGGCAGTTGAAGGGTGAACAGTCACGCATTGAGAATCCGTGTCTGTCGATTTTCGGGGCTTCTACCCTGACGCAGTTTCTCCAACGAATAACCGAGAATGATAAGCATAGCGGGTTCTTGCAGCGGATCTTCTATTGCTTTGTGGCTGACCAGCGGGGAAAGTTGCGGTCGCTGATTGAAAACCGCATTCCTGATGAGAAGATGGAGGCATTGATTGCCAGTAGCCTTGCGAATATGTTCCGGATTGCTCGCGTGATTGAACAGAACGGCATCAAAATAGAGTTGTCTGGTGAGGCTCGGGAGGTGTATCAATGTTCATTTGAGCGTGAGCAGGAGGAACTTGCTGAAATCGGTAAGAGTGATGGTGAGTTTGCTGGGGTGCTGATGGGGTATCAGGGGCGGCTGGATATGATGAAGTTCAAAGTTGCCATGGTTTACCTGGTGGTTGATACGGCTGGTCGGGGTGTTGATGTTTCCAGCTTGCAGGTGCTGCTGATAACGGGTGAGATGATGAGGCGTGCTGTGGCGCTTATCGGGTATTTCTGGAAGACGGTCGAGAATTTGCTGATGCATCAGTTCAAGTTTACGCCGCATGAACAGAAGATGAAACGGGTGATTAATATCCTGAAACAGCAAGGTGGAGCCATGATTCGCAGAAAACTGCTGCAACGGACCGGATGGAAGTCGAAGGAGTTTGAAGAGGTTATCACTACCGGGACTGAGTCGGGAGTTCTTGTGTTGCAGAACGAGAAGCAAGGTTCGGGACAGGTCTCGAAAATGGTCAGACTTCCTTAATGTTGGTGTCTAACACCTTGAACACCTAAGTGCTTTATTTATTATGACATAGATGTTCAAGGTGTTAGAGGTCGTTATTCTTCAATACTATGGAAAAACAGTTTGTTGATACTTTGGAGCCGGATGGGCGGGTTTTGGTGTCGTTCAGCCAACATCAGGCCGAGGGGTTCCGGTCAGAGCGGATTCTTTTTGATCGAGTTGAGGGGATGGTAAGGTTCAAGGGGAATTATTCGGCGACGGCGTTCAGGGATGGGTATCGGGATGGTGATCATGCGTTGCCAGGACAGGAGCTGGTTATTCTTGATTTTGATGACCGGTATTCGATTGGCGAGGCGATGGTGGATTTTGCTGAGTATGTGGGGGTGATTGCGACAACCCGGAACCATTTGAGAGAGAAGCATGGGATAGTGGCTGAGCGGTTCAGGGTGATTTTGCCTACAGATAAGCCGATTATGCTTGAGCGTGAGGCGTTCAAGTTGATGATGGCGGAGGTGATGCGTCGGTTTGTTCATGCGGATCCGGCTTGCAAGAATATTGACCGGATGTATTACGGCTTCCCTGGGTCGGAGGTTTATTATCTGGATGGGGCGCGGTTGTTTGCATGGGAGTGTGTTTATCGGGCGGGTGTGGCGAGGTTGCGTGAGAGGGAGTGGCAACGGAGTGAAAGGATACGGAGGCCGGACAGTGAGGCGACGGTGCAGAAAAGTTATCTGACGTTTTTTCAGAATCGGTTTGAGCCGGGGAACCGCAATAATGCGCTGTTTCAGCTTGCCTGCTGGATGCGGGATGATGGCGTTGTTGAGCTTGATCGGTTGTTGCGGGAGATGAACAGCGGATCGGGATGCCCGCTTGAGGAGGAGGAGGTGCAGCGGATTCTCCGGCGGATGCAGTGAGATGGCCGGAGATTATTGACCGACTCTTTTTTTGAGGGTGTCGAGAAGTTTGTTGAGTTCGAGAAGTTGTTTGTTCATGTCGAGCGCGGCGTTTTGGAGCTGCTGGATTTTTTGGGTGCAGTCGGTGAGGATGAGGGTCAGGGCCGGGTCGGGCGGCGGTGGCGGGAGCTGGGGGATGCAATTGCTACATTTACCAATGGTTGGCGAGCTTCTCTGGAATGTAAGGTCAATAACACTTCAACTGCAGTACAATACCCGCATCCTGAAAGCCGGGAACTTGCCCGGCTTCTACTGAATTGGTCATTGAAAACTACGGTGGTCTGTCGGGGCTGGGAATGATTATTTTTCGTCTTGAGGTAATTCCTCTTTTTGTATCGTAATCATCAATTTTTCATTGATCGGCTTCCCGTCCACCTCTGCCGTGAGATAAACACCATAAACTCCCTCTCTCATAACTTCATGGCGCCATCCACCATACTGCCCTTTTTCATAATAAACAAGGATGTTAGGGTGGATTGCTTTTGTTAGCTCCCCTCCAGCAAGCACCAAGTCTGAGGGTTTTGATGCGTCGCGTTCTATATACCGTACCCCTTCAAACATGAATGTTCCTCTCGTCTGAGTATTATCGATGAACAAGGTCTTATCCCAAACAATCGAAATATCCTTATTACTGTTATTTTTTATTTTCAACACAAAAGAGTTGCATCCGATTGTTCCCCCACCTTTTTGCCCTCCTATACCGAAAATACCAGCGAACCCGTAGTTTTGAGACCATATAGGAGAAATTGATGCATCGAAAAGCACATTCTTTTTTATCCTTGTCGCTTCGCTATCATTACTCATGACGTAAGTATAACGAATGTCCTTTGCATACAAAGAAACTGTAAGTGATACCTGTGTCATCATAATCAGCAACAAAAAAAATAAACCCTTGAATCTCATAATTCTTCGACTTTAATGGTTAACAGTGCAGTAGTATATACAAAATAAAGGATCATATTATGAAATTAGAACATGGCAGGTTATGTATGGTCTATCTGAAGGCCGAATTTTCAGCACACCGCTTCCCTCGCCTAAAGAGTCATTTTGAACTCTCCACTTGATCTGCATAAGAGCACAATTTTGCGCCAGCTCCTATTTGATAAATCATACTGCACAGTAATTACCCTGCATGGGTATATGGGATGCTGAGAGTGAATTTATAATGCGATAAAATGTAAAACGATGAGCAGCGAGAATTGCTCTTATGGTTGCGTATGGACTCTTTTTTTGAGGGTGTCGAGGAGTTTGTTGAGTTCGAGGAGTTGTTTGTTCATGTCGAGCGCATGGTTCTGGAGCTGCTGAATTTTTTGGGTGCAGTCGGTGAGTATGAGGGTCAAGGCCGGGTCAGGCGGCGGTGGCGGAAGCTGCGGGCTGCCTTTTTTGCCGTAGAGGATGTAGTTAACGTCGATGCCGACAGCTTCGAGTTTTTCGCGGAGGATGTTGCCGATGCGGTTTTTGCCGGTAACGTAGGCGGTGATGTAGGAGGCGTCTTTGGCTCCGATGGCCTGGCAGAGTGCTACCTGGGTTTTAAACTTCTTTTTGATCTCTGCTCTGAGGCGTTTGGCTTCGTCTGTGTACGCTCCTGATATAGGCATATATTTATATTTTGTTCAATATTTTGCGTACATTTAACAGATAATTATACCTAAAAACAGGGATAAAAGCAAACAAAGAGTACAAAAGATAGGAAATGATAAGGATAAAGAAGAGGGTTGAGGGGCGGGAAAAATGGATAGTTCTTTCTCTATTTCCCCATTTCCCCATATAAAAAGGGGTTTGTGATGCCTGCGGCGAAGATTACGGAGGAGATTACCGGGTGCATTGTTGATGCGCTGGGTGCGGGTCATTACCGGGAGGTGGCTTGCAAGCTGGCGGGGATTGACCGGAAAACCTTGTTGAACTGGCTGAAGCGGGGTGAGCGGGAACGGTCGGGGGTGTACCGGGATCTCTATCTGGCGGTTGAGCAGGCAGAAGCTAAAGCGGAGGTGTTTCACCTGAAGAATATTGAGACGGCTTCTGCGAAGAGCTGGTTTGCGTCGGCATGGTTTCTAGAGCGGAAGCATCCTGACCGTTGGGGTAAGCGTGAGGCACCTCCGGCTAATGACGGGCCAAGGGATGAGGTCGTGGTGATTGGGTAGAGGGGGATAGTCTACCTGCGGTCCTGAGCGAGCGAAACGAGTCCTTTGGAGATGTGATATTTCGGGATTTGAGCTGTTGAATGACATCAACAACTCAAGCATAGCTTTCTTTGCGGTTTTACACCGTAAATCATCCGAGCATAAGGAACGAAGTAACTGAAGCATCGGCTGGATTTACCTTGTTATGCGAAATTTTCATTCTCAACTCTCATGACATTCACGAAAGACTATAAAAACACTTGGCCGGTTTCGCGGCCAAGTGGGCTGATTAGCTATGAAGGGGTTGCCAGTCTACCTTCGTTCCGAAGCTCATACTATTGCGGCTAATGTTACAGCAATTCCAACAAGAGTTACCAGAATCGAAATAACGCCGACAACAGTGTTCACTTCAATCGCTCTCTTTAAATCATCGTTTGACATGCTTTTCTCCAGGTTGGAGGAGCATGCCAAGAGGCAGTATTTTATGAACTTGAAAGCCTCTACACCCTAAAAGCTGCCAAGCCGCTCTTCATGAAATATCTACCTCCCGACGGCCCCGGTTAAGGGGCGGGTGTAATCCTTTATACGCATAACGACAAAGCTGTGCAGCGCAAACGAAGCGCAGTTTGCTTCCGAACGAGCATCTTGTTATGCACCATTTCTCCAAATAGATATGTTTTTGAGATCGTAACTAAAATCTAAATGATCTTGGTCTGCGACCGTTTCATATTTTGTGAGATGCACACCGTTGTTTTCAAGAAATACCTCTATTTTTTTCAAAGTCTCAGTACTGGCCCCAGCTTTTATAAACGCCTCCCTGCGTGGATTGATATTGTTGGTGCCTTTGTGGCTTTCCTCAATTCTAGTAACAGTAAGACCGAGCGATTGCAGGTGTTGAGCTATTGCTTTTACAACGTGATGCGGGCCCTCGACGGAGCTCTCCGTTACATCAGATAAACAGACCATCAATGTGTCTGACCAAAATGTATTTTGATTCATTAAGTTTTCTCTCGGTTGGTTATTAGAGGTGCGTAACAAGTAAATAGGCGGAACCGTTTAAACTGCGGATTTTTGAATTATAACCGACATAAGAAACCTTCGGCTACTGTTGCGGGGTGCACATGAGGTAATGTAAGCAGAGATATTGAGTGTTCCACTGTTGATAACGTGTTTTTTACCTTTTGAGCGGCGAAGGACAGAGCGGAGGGATTCCGGGGCTTCAGAGGTTTTCGGGTGTGGGTCATTGGCTGGGTGGATGGTTTGAGCACGGGGTTCCGTGCCTTTATTGTTTGGAGATGGTAGCGGGTGTTTGTTGAGCGGGCCGGGGGGTTACCCGGCCTGCTGTTGTGGGTTAGTTGAGTTTTGGATTTGTGGGTATTTTTGGCGCTGGGTTGGTGCACCAAGGGAGCTGATAGAGATTCTTATCTTCCATGAAGCGGGCAATTTTTACTATTGCTATTTCTGCGTTGTAGATGGCGCTGCCGCAATAGGTGCCGGCTTCTTCCCATACTTCATTGATCTGGCGTTCTGCGATAACTCGGGAGCCTTCTTTTATGAGGCGGTATGCGGTGCCAGAGGGGCTTGTATATTCTGCGATAATCATGATGATGCTCCTTTTCCTGCTGGTTGAGCGATATGGCTTTTAAGCCATTCCCCGGGGGGACAAGGGCTTCCCCGTGCCAGGCAAACTTTTTGTGCAAGGGAGGCAGTGAGCTGCACAAGGTACTCCGCGGAAGCGAACGGCCCTTGCGCAAAAAGGCAAACTGGCATATCTTCAGCCCGTCCCACGGGGAATGATTTTTGTCCGCGTAGCGGTTGCCTTCAGGCAGCAGGGGCGGTAGTCCGGCCTTGCTGCTCTTTTGCAAGCAAGGGGGTTGGGCCGAAACGAATACAGGGAGCCCTACCGCAAAACGTTGAGGCCCAACCTGCTTGCTTAGCGTCTCTTCGTTCGGGCTGGCGGGGCGCTTGCATTGATTTCCCAGCAAGCAGCGTGACAAAGCCGCTGGCAAGTTGCAGCTTGCTGCATGGAGCCGGCGCCGGAGCGGTATAGAGGGGGCCCTACCTTTTCGCGGAGGCGCCGGGCGACTATTTGAATATTCGCCTTGCCGGTACTCCGGCAGGGCGATTTGCCGCTATCACGTGAGCATCGGCTTTCCTTTGAGCGCCTTCTTGTGGAAGCGGAGGGCTGGCGCGTGCTTTTTGCAGTTTTTTTTGCAAAAAGCGTGACAGCCGGGGAGCTGAAGCAAGAGGGCGCGGATATCAGGGCTGGGCAGGGTGTTCGGGATGAGTTTTTTTTGAGTGATTTTGTCTTTTCCGAATCTCTTCATTCTCAGCACGGCGCAAAAGCTCTTCCGCTTTTAGCCGTGCGAGAATGATAGGCTGATATGAGTTATCCCGATAGCTGATGATGCTGGCGGATGGTGGTTTTATCTGAAAACCAAAGCGCTCTTGTAGTCAAGGGCGCTTTTTTGAGGGACAGGTATGATATTGGTTGAGCGAATGCGGTAGTCCGCTTTCGCGACAGCCTGTGCGTTGTTGTTTATATATGGTTGACTGCGAGGGGCGGCAGTCGGCAGCGAGCGGAGCCTGCGGAGCGTCGCTGTTCGACTGCCCTGCCCCGGCTTGTTCTCTGGCTGGTGGATGGGTGTTTTTTTGTGGTTGGTTTGAGGCAGGAGCACGGCATAGCCGGGCGACTATCTGAATATTCGCCTTGCCGGTACTCTGGCAGGGCGAATTGCCGCTTTTACGTGGGCGTCGGATTACTGTTGAGCTCCTGCTTGCAAGGAGCGGAGGGCTGGCGCGGCACGCTCTTTTTGCTTGCAAAAAGCGTGACAGCCCGGAGCGAACGCAAGCTGGTGCGGTTATCGGGCTTGGCGTGATCTTCGGGATAGGGCTTTGGGAATACTGGAGGACGAGGGGCGGCAGTCGGCAGCCCGCGTAGCCTGTCGGAGCGTGGCTGTCCGACTGCCCTGCCCCGTGCTGGGCTGGATGGGACGCCATAGGGAAGGTGGCCCACCATAACCTGACTTTACATAACGCCACATTATACAACACGGTACTCCGTGTAGGCGCGGGCTGCTGACCTCGCTTTTTGCATCATGATATCACTCCCTGCGCCGGGTGTATAATGTGTGTTATGTAAGGCTGGCCGGCCCCGACCGGCCAATGGCACCAGCCGCCCTATGTTGCTGTTCTGTCGCCAGCAAGCGCAGGCGCGCAGATGGATTTTCATGCGGCAGGCTGTACTCAGCTTGCTGCTTGCCTGTGAGCCGGAGCAAGGATTTTTTGCATGCGGAGGCTATGTGCGCTTTTTGCGTAGCCGGAGTTTGCAAAAAAGCTTTGCGGAGGCCATGATCTTTCTCTTCGTTTGCGCTGTACCGGGCTGGAGGCGATCCGTGCCGGAGCGTCCGTGTCATTGGAGCTTTCCCTGGCTGCGTCAATGGCGCCAATGGCGCAGAGCGGAGGTGACGGGCGCTGGAGGCACAGGGCGCAAGCTTGCTTTCTGTTGGCGCTCTTGTACTCAAGGGCGCCATGCTGTCGGTAACTGCGGGGCTGGGTGGAGCGAAGGCGGTACTCCGCTTTCGCGGGATGGGGCGCTCTTGTACTCAAGAGCGCCGGGGGTCGTGGTTATCGGGGTGAGCTTCCAGGTCGAAGGCGGTACTCCGCTTTCGATCCTGCCGTGCGGGTTTGGTGGTAATTGTTATCAATAGGAGGGATGAGACTGATAGGACTCGTGATGCGAGGGATGGCATTGCAGTGAATGGGAGCCTTTGCGGGCGTGGGTCGGAGCTGGGTGGTCGGGTTGGTTGCGCAAGCGAAGCGGAGTGCAGCGCCTATGCGGGTTCTTTTCCGCTGAACAGCGCTTACCGACGGAGCGAAATGAAAGCGTAACGAAGTGAAGCGAATGGAGCGACTGGCGGGCGCTGTTGAGCGGTTTGTTTGTTGCTCTGGTGGTTGGCTTGAGGGGAGCAAGTGCAGGGCTGTACCCGGCACTGCATTTGCGGGTGGTCGGGTGTCGATGGGATGGTTGAGTGTCTGGAACCAGTGAGGGCCGCTTCATGAAGCTGCGATCGAGCGAAGTGGAACGGTGGGCGGGGCTGTTGAGGGTCGCAAGGTGGCAAGCCGAAGGCGCGGCAGAAAGAGTCGTTCGCTGTTCTGCATGGTGCAAAGCCGGGCGGTCAGGTCGCGATAAGCCATGGGCGCCATGCAGGGCGATTGCCTTACCGTTACCGGTCGACTGCGAATGCTGCATCCGCGGCTGCAATCTTCCGGGATAGTGTCGGACGTCGGCGCGTTTATCCCTGAAGAAAAAGCCAGGGTAACATGCAAAAGGGAGGGAGTAAGCAGTAGAGGGAGTAGAAGAGATGATTGAGCTGATTGATTGCGCGGGGGCGTGGATAGGGGCGTGTGTGCATGATGCAGGGTAAAGGTGCTACCGGAACCAGCGGGAAGAGGGGTTGAGGTTGGCAATAGCGAAGGCGCGCTTTTTGCTGGCATGAGCGTTCAGGCTGCGGCGAGTGGTGGGGCAAAAAGCGTGACTGAGCGGACAGCGTACCGTCGGGCTACAGGTAATCCACCGCCATCGAGGGGGTTCAAGGGGTGCGAACCCCTTCCGGCATGGGCGGTACCCGGCCCGTGCCGTTCTTTGCAAGCAAGCGGACGTGTCGTCGCGCCGGCTTGCTTGTGGATCTTGGCCACACTGCACTCCATCGCTGCATACCATTCTGCCAGCCAATGAGCCGCCAGCGTATCCGGATAGCAGACGGCTTTTCATCGGCCATGGTTCACACTACAATGCTGCATAGGCGGGCAGAATAAGCAAAGCAAAAGCTGCGTGCATCATGGCAGACCGGCGCTCTGACGGACCACCAAGGGCGGCAGTCGGCAGCCCGGCGGAGCCTGCCGGAGCGTGGCTGTTCGACTGCCCTGCCCAGCCGCCAAAGCGCCGGGATACGCAGCAAGCGAAGCGCGCAGATGGGTTTTTGTGCGCCTTGTCGGTACTCCGATCAGGGCGCTTTGCTTTTGGTCATGGTACTGTCGGATTTCCGGATACGGCGCTCTGCACCTTCCGGAGCCGTAGCGGGTCGATTCATGGAGCTGCGTGGAGCGTACTCGCGGAGCGGCGGCGGAATGAAGCGAGTTCTTCCCGCGAAGGTGGAGGAAGGCTTGCAGTGCGCTGTTGGGTGGGTTTTGGAATCGGGTGTTGCGGGTATGAGGGCAGTGCGGGGCTGCGTCGGTTGGCCTGTGCTCCCGGCAGGTTGCGCAAACGGAACGAAGCGGAGTGCGGCGCACTCCTGACTGGCGTTATCTATTGATATGGGCTTTTTATTGTTATCGAACAACGAGTAGTTGATAAATACTTCTTTTATGTATGAATAAAAATAGTATAAAAAAACAGGGCTTGCTGTGATATAATATATCAGTCTTCGGATATTTCTTTTGGCGAATGAGTTGAACCACCAAGTTTCTTGCGCTGTTTGGTTTCGATTTTCTTTATACTTTCAACTACTGGCAAATCCTCAGGCATTGTACCACCCAATTCTTGAATTGTTTTCCTGACTTTTGCGCCGACTTCCTGGTGTGTCTGATTTGCTGCTTTTTTGCCTTTGACCTTGTCTCTACGGAGTTTTTCTTCTGCCTGTGTGGCTCGAAACAGGTTGGCGGCCAATTCCGTGCTTCCCATGTGATCCAGGATTTTCTGGCTCTTTTTCAGTCCTTTTAATCTGTGAATATCATCTTGCCTTAATCCTCCGTACAAGCCCATATAGCCATGATTCTGAAAAATGGCATAATCCAAGGGCTCTACGACTCCCGCATTCTTTGCTGCATCTGCCAGTTGTACATTATGCAGACGGATCTCTTTACGCAAGAGAACTCGCCTTTCTTCCTCAATATTTTCGTCTGTTAATTCCTGCCGTCGTGTTTGTACTGCAAAATAGGTCTGCCCCTGTGCTACCTGCTCTTTTTTGGGATCAGCATTCTGTATTGCGAGATAACAGGCATATCGTGATAGAAAAATCGTTTTAACTGGCCGTTCAGCACCACTACCAATCATGACCATTTCGGTGACATTAACGAAATGGTCATCGACAGGATGGGCACTGTTGAAGCAGGCTATCTTGGCTTTTTCAACGACTGCCTCAAAATTACGATAGTCGCCGTAACCCAACACTTCTGCAAACTCACGGCTTGACCAATATTCATAACCAGCATCATTTGTCCTCTTGATCTGCTCAAATGGAGAGGTATGTTCATTGTCCGTTTTTCTGATGTTTCTGCTCATAATGCTTACCCTTGTTGGGCATTTGGCTGTTGAAAAGTGACTGTTGCAACCTGGCAGGCGTCGATTGGGGCTATCAGGGCGTCACGGTTTTGGCCGTGCTCTTTTGCCTGCGAGAAGAGGTCGTAGAGGAAGTCGTTGCTGTCGAAGACGATGATCATGCTTATGCAAGACGTTTAGCGTTAAGGGGCCGGCGGAGCGTTGCAGCGATTCCTTTACAGGGAAGGGAGGGCTGTTTTATGGATGCTCCGCGGGGGGACTTCCCTGCCCTGTAGCTCTGCGGTGATTGGCAAATATACGATATCGGGGAAAAAGATTGGGGGATTATAATGAGTGGAGGCTAAGCGATCAGTGGGTAGCTGTTGTAGCGGCGCGCATTTTTGATTTTGTGATAATATTCACCATCTGTTGTGCTCTTTTTATACTGCTTATCGTCAATTAATACATATATTTCGCTGTTAATTACAGGTTTATCTGATCAACCCCTGAGCAGACAGCACTACACGACATGCCTGAAAAAAACGATATCGAAAACATCAGACTCCTGTATTCGGAAAATGCAAAGGTTGCAGCTGCTTTTTGGGAATGGCGACATAAGGTGATGACCAGATTTTTTGCTGCTGTTGCAGCATGTGTTGTTATGGCCAGTTGGTTTTATCAGCACAGCGAGCTAAAAGCCTGGGTTGTTCTACCGTTTGCGTTGGCTGCTCTATTCTCTGTGTTGTCTGATATGATGGACAGGGTTAACACCAGAGTGCTTGGTGAATGCTATCGTCTTGGCATGATGATGGAGGAAAAGCTTTCGGAAGATGCTGGCATTTTCAAAGGCATTACAGAGATGCATCAATCGAGAACTTCATATCATCGGGTTTTGCGGGTTATGTATATCGGTTGTGCTGTGATTTTTTCAGCAGGTGCTCTACTTGCAATTTTATTTATAAGATGATAGTTTTTTACCAGAACAATGAAAATTGAGACTATCCGATTATTCCTCGAAACCACCTATTACGTTGCCGCAATCGTTGGTATACCTGTGGCCATTATAGTATTTATAATCGAAAAAAGGCAGGAACGCATAAATCGTGAAATTGACATGTATTTGCAAACAACAGAGCGATATTTACAATTTCTGACACTTACTTTTGAAAATCCGCACATTGGGTGTGGTGACTTCAATGGGGATGAGGAGATTTTAATTGAATCTGGTTTTTCAATTCAACAAATATCACTATTCGAGATATTATTAATTACACTTGAGCAATGTTATTACATTTATAAAAAGAACGGTTTTAACAGGGGAGATAAGTTTGGGCATGTATGGCTGGAATACATAGTATGGTGGGCATCTCGTTCTGATTTTCGCAAGGCATGGGCTGTAATAGATCCAAATTTAGATCCAGACTTTATGACCTTAATGAAATCAGAATTCTCCAAACATGAATAAGACTGGGGGTATTCAAAAAAACTGCTGAATCTTGCGCCAAGTCTTGTTTTGTCTGGTAACTATATGATTTATAATTCATTAGCAAGATTACAAAACATTCACTTCTTTACCATCTGCTGCTTTGCTGCTTGGAGCTGTTCAAAATTTGCCTGCATCTCTTTGGGACTTTGGTGGGTTTTGTATTGTTTCCGGCAATCAGGAGGTGGCAAGGTTAGTGAGGTAAATCTTGATTGAGTCGTTTTTCCCAAGGCCAAGCTTTTGATGTAATCTGAAACGGGCAGTTTCCATGCCTCGTAACGCAATGCCCGAGTATTCCGGGAAATCGATTTTTTTCTGCTTTTTTTAACGGATCGGCATAAAGAACGCTGATTACTGCCTTTCTTTTAGAAGAATTATGAGACAATGTACGCAAGTGTTTTGAGAGCTGGAAGTATTGATAATGTTTTATTTTATGCGTCACAACAGGGACAACAAATGGTGCAAGGACATAACAGTCGTACAGAAAGATGGAGCTTGGCTGACAAAACCTCAACTGCCTTGTTTTGCGGATAGCAGCCACTACACTGCTGGCAAGCTAAGTACGCATACAGCCTTTTAATGCGCGTTATAGTTATTACTTGTCTGGGCACTTTCCATAATTTTGAAATTCTTGTCTTTACACTATAGTATTAGAACATATTTAAGCGATTTTTACAATACATACCTTTTATCTTGTTATCATCGCTTTGTTCTGGCAATACTTTTTTTTTAGACTCATTATTTTTATACTGAATCGCTCTGGATAGTATAGAGTTAGTGCCAGTATATTTTTTCAGTTTATAAAGTATATGTCCCATAACGACTATCATATATATAAGGATAGATGCGTATATGTATAGGAATAAATGCAGTTCTTGTTTACTGTACAAATATTTTATTGAAAGATACATACTAATAGAGCAGATTATAACTATTGATGGAATAAGCAACATACCAACACCCTCGAATATAAGATTGGTAATGCTTTTATCAATAACTGCAACTTTTTCCCTACCATATACGACCCCACACACTGAATGCTCCCACACAAGTAATTTATCATTCTTTGAAATTATATTTATTTTACACTCAACTTGTCCTATTTGATTACCAATGGCATAAATGTGAAACATATCATTTATTATAAATGTAAAAATTATAATTATAATAGGTGTTAATGGTATAAAAATCAAAAATATAACATTGGAAAAGTTTTTTGAATTCATTAATAAGTCTTGCGCTGAAATTCCAGTAAATGTTAATGACAAGGAGCCGATAGCTGTAATATAAGTCAGGTGAGTAGACCGGAGGAATTTCACCTCCAGCCCCTCGCAGATCCGGACAGGAACGTCCCCGCTCATCCGGCTCCCATCATCTAACCGTCGAGGTATACCCCGCTTTCCAATGCGCAAATAAGTTT